>Ga0099364_10001634_pt1 | contig 36604 bp, 34 predicted proteins | sample TergutTh196P3_FD_73070 | JGI IMG/M metagenome (GOLD analysis project Ga0099364, IMG submission 73070) | Microcerotermes parvus P3 segment gut microbial communities from Pointe-Noire, Republic of the Congo - Th196 P3 | ecosystem: Host-associated > Arthropoda: Insects > Digestive system > Gut ... | reverse complement strand
AGGGCTCCGTCCCTGTCTGGATGAAGATTTTTACATAGAACCATCCAAAATTGTTCCAGCATTTATTCAAGTAGCAGGAATTCAATCACCAGGGCTTACTGCATCACCTGCAATTGGAGAATATGTAGTGGAACTTCTGGAAAAAACAGGGCTTAAATTATTAAAAAAACCTGAATGGGATCCTTATGTTAGGGACAGAGCCAGATCAAGAACATTATCACCGAATGAACTAGATAAATTAGTTGGAAAAGATCCTTCCTGGGGTAATGTAGTGTGCCGTTGTGAAAATGTAAGTGAAGCAGAAATAATTGAAGCAATCAATCTAGGTCATCTTACGCTAGATGGAATAAAATATTTTTCCCGTGCACAAATGGGGCGCTGCCAAGGCGGATTTTGCACATACAAAATACTTAAAATAATTATGAGAGAAACTGGTCAGACTTGGGAAACCATTAGTAAACATGGCGGTTCCAGTAAGTTGTTAAACGGGGAATTATGAAAGAACTCTTTTATGATGCAGTAATTATTGGAGCCGGAGCGGCAGGAATGGCAGCTGCACTGGAAGTAGATAGAAAAGGATTCAAAACTGCTCTTATTGACCGTGAAGATCATCCCGGCGGAATCTTAATGCAATGCATTCATAATGGATTTGGCTTACATGAATTCCAGGAGGATCTGACAGGGCCGGAGTTTGCAGAACGTTTCATTGAAAGAGTTAATGCATCAAATATCGATGTGTACCTGGGTACCACAGTGAGATCATTTTCTAAATGCTCTGTCCCTGCGGGCTTCGTCCCTGTTGAGCATTCTGTCTCTCATGTATGGAAAGAAATATACTGTGTATCTACCCTTGGGGTAATGCATATTTTTACCAAAGCAGTCATTTTAGCAATGGGCTGCAGGGAACGTAACAGAGGCAATGTGCGAATTCCTGGTTCCAGACCTGCTGGTATTTACACAGCTGGTTTGGCACAAAGACTAGTAAATATTGAAGGCTATATCCCCGGAAAGGAAATTGTAATTATTGGTTCTGGAGACATAGGTCTGATAATGGCAAGGCGTATGAGCTGGGTAGGGTGCAAAGTAAAAGCAATGGTAGAAATAATGCCTTACCCATCAGGACTTACCAGAAATATTGTGCAATGTTTGAATGATTTTAATATTCCGCTGTATCTTTCATCACAAATAACAGAAATTTATGGAAATGACCGCGTTGAGGGAGTGGAAGTTACCCCAATAAAGAATGGACTTCTTGATTTAGAGAAAAAATTCCGAATAGATTGTGATACAGTACTGCTTTCAGTTGGCTTAATTCCGGAAAATGAGCTTTCAAGAGAAGCAGGAGTAAAGTTAAACACTACTACAGGAGGACCAGAGGTTGATTCCAGCCTAATGACCAATGTGGAGGGGGTTTTTGCCTGTGGAAATGTGCTTCATGTCCATGATTTGGTGGATGGAGCAGTGGAAGAAGCAAAGAAAGCAGGAAAATTAGCTGTTGATTGGTTATTAGGTATTAAACCAGAAGTACAGATCCGTATAAAGGCAGGAATAAATATTCGTTATGTAAATCCAGGAATGCTCTGTCCCCAAAAAGAAAATAAAATATATGCAAGATCAATGATAAAGAAAAATAATGCTATTTTGGAAGTAAAGCTGGAAAACAAAATAATAAAAACAGTTAAATTAAATCATGTACAACCATCAGAGATGATAACCTTTATAATTAACGAAAATGAACTTAAAAAACATGATTTTGTAGAAATTAGTTTAAAATAAAACAGGGAGCCAAATTGAAGGAATTTACTTGTGTAATATGCCCTCTGGGATGTTCATTATTAGTGGAAGAACTCATAGAAGATTTTTTGGATGATTGCTCTGTCCCTGCGCGAGTAAACTCGCGTGGGCATTCTGTCCCTGGGAAAACCTTAAAAATCACAGGTAATAATTGCCAAAAAGGAATAGAGTATGCCAAAGAGGAATTTTATTATCCAAAGCGATTTGTAACTGCTACTTGTGCAATTAGAGACTTGGATTTAAATAAGAATGAAATGCTCTGTCCCTATAAAACACCTCGCAGGGTTCCAGTTAGAACAAACTTACCTTGCCCAAAAGAGAGAATTAATGAACTTTTATTGGATATTTATGAAAAAAAAGCAGAACTGCCTATTAAGGCAGGTTCGAAGCTTATTACAAACTGGAAAGGTACTGGAATTGATGTAATTTTTACCAGATCATTTTAATGCTCTGTCCCTGCAGACTTCGTCCCTGTCGGGCATTCGGTCCTGTTGGTAATATTATGTTTTGATGCTCTGTCCCTCCAATCAGAGATACACAATATGTGAGTTGGTTAAGACTTCGGCTCCATTTTTTGTAATCAGAACATCATTTTCAAGGCGGCAGCCGCCATGGACAGGATCATAAAGACCTGGCTCAAAAGCAATTATCATTCCCGGTTCCAATACCCAGTCATTATCTGAACGGCTTCTCAAAGATGGTGCTTCATGAGCTTCAAGTCCAATCCCATGTCCTAGCGCATGAGGCATGGTTCTCTTATGCCTGTTAAAATAAGTATCAACAGCAATAGCGATATTTCTGGCATACTCACCGCTTTTCATCATAGATAAGGCCAGTTTATATGCCTTATCTACTAATGAGAGCATTTTTTCCTGTACTTTAGAAAGCTGACCAGATACAAAGGTTAGAGTTACATCACTTGTATATCCAGCATATTTAAGACCGAAATCCAAAATAGAAAATCCGTTGCCTCCAAAATTCTCACTAGTGAATGAAGGAAAAGCATGAATACCAAAGCTTCTTGAAGGACCAGCTGCAATTATATCAAATCCTGTACCTTCACAACCTCTTTTCCTTCCCTCAGAGTCAATAAAAAATGCTACATCAGATTCGGTCTTAAGTTTTTTGGACTTGATTTGATCTTCAAGCAGATAAATAATTTCATCAGTTAAAGCAGATACCTTTTGGTAAATTTTAATTTCACTCTCATCTTTTATTGCTCTGCATCGTTCAATTTCTGACCAAACTCCTCCTTCCCGGCAAATAATATCATAATCAGATACATCGTTAACAAAATTTAAAAACCGGGGGTACGATGTTGTACCAGGAATCTCTACTTTTGTCCCAGCAGGAATTCCAAGCCGCTCCAAAGCCCCTTTTAGTGCTTTTATTGGCTGTCGTTCAAAATCTCCGTATGGCAGCATTGCATCCGTATCTGCATAAAGCATTGCCATATTAATGTCCCAGGGGACTAAGAGGGAAGTTTTATCAACAGACAGAAATAAAAGAGCGTCTCCAGGTTGACCTGTAAGCCAGCGGATTGCGGGGTTCCTGCGGTTTTCGAAGTCCTCGATCATCACAAGGTTAACTCCTTCCATAGCCATCCAATCATATATTTTTCCGCGTCTTTTTTGATAACTGGTCAAACGAAATACCCTCCAAAAAATTAATGCTCTGTCCCTATGAAAAAATGATTTTACAGGCATTTAAAATGGAATCAACTTCTAAATCGCCAATCCAATAGTGTGTGACAAACCTAAATGTATCTTTTTCCGGTGAATTAATGATAATTCCGGATTTTTTGAATTTATTTACAATCTGTGCTGCTACATTAGGATCATTAGCAGGCGGCCATTGGAAAAAAACCAGATTAATATCAACTTCATTTTGATTAATCTTTACGCCAGGGATTCCAGCTAACCCTTTGGCAATTTTTTTTGCACGTTGATGATCTTCTATCAGCCTGTTGCTCTGTCTCTCTAAAGCAATAATTCCAGCTGCTCCAAGAATCCCAACTTGACGCATTCCGCCACCCATAATTTTCCTTTTTAATCTTGCTTCTATAATAAATTTCTTACTTCCAGCAAGGAGAGAACCTATAGGTGCACATAATCCCTTGGAAAGACATACCATTACAGAATCTGCTCTAGATGCTATGTCCCTCACATCGCATTTTAAAGCAATAGCAGCATTAAAAATACGAGCGCCATCAAGGTGAACTGGTACACCCCATTTTACTGCTGTTTTTTTAATATCTTCCATGGCACTAAGAGGGACAGAGCGTCCAGAATATGCATTTTCAACACAGATCAATGATGTTGAAGGTGCATGCAGATCCTGCTTTCTAAGCCTCTCGTGCAGTATATCAGCAGATAAAATGCCATTCGGTGCAGGGACTGGCCGGGTTTGTACTCCGGCAATAACCGAAGCTGCACCGGCTTCGTGCTGTATAATATGGCAGTCTTCGCCAAGCAACACCTCTGTCCCTCTCTGACTCCATGTAAAAAGTGCTAATTGATTGCCGAAAGTCCCAGACGGTACAAATAACGCTGCTTCTTTTCCCAGTATACTGGCTCCAAGTTTTTCCAATCTATTAATTGTAGGATCATCACCATATACATCATCGCCAACCTCTGCTTCTGCCATGGCTTTACGCATAGCATCTGTAGGTTTTGTTACAGTATCACTTCGTATGTCTATCATTAGTGTTTAATAAGTTACAATTACAGCATGGAAAACAAGAGGGACAGAGCCAGTATTTTTTATACTATGTGACTCTCCATTACCAGTAATCATAGCATCTCCCTGCTTTACCTGGACATCTTTGCCATTGTCGTTCACAATTCCAGACCCGGAAATGATAAAATAATATTCAGTTTCAGAATCATGCTTGTGATATCCTATTGAAGAACCAGGAGGCAAAGTAACTTCAGCAAACATTCTGGCATTTTTTTGAGTATTACTTTCTACAAGGTAAGTTAGACTTGCAGTCCCATCTCCATCACGCATTCTTTCCATTTTGTCTACTTTCATCTCATCACGATTATTAACCATAAAAACTCCTATATTGAAAATTATCATTCCATTATTACTTATTTGACTACGATTGAATAGATATTACATTGTCAATATGGCATAATATGGAATAAAAAGTTTAATTATATATGAGGGGACAGAGGTAAAAATTTGATTTTACGCATACAAAAAATTTTATTAATTTGCTTGTTTTCTCTGGTTATTATCATAATATTCGGGACAGTATATGGGTTTTTCCTTTATTTTATACCTGAAGTGGTGAATTCTAATGAAAGAAGAAGCAATGATCTTATTAATCATCAATCATCAAGAGATAACTTACAGGGACAGACCTTCACAGGTATAGGCCAGCTTCGTATACCTACAGCAGATCAGCAACCTGGGATGTTGATAATTCATGTTTTATTTTATTATGACCCTAATGATAGGGTTTTTACTGAGGAATTAATATTTAGAATTCGAGAATTTAGAGATATTATTTCAATTTATTTTAATTCATATACAATTGAAGAACTAAATTTATCAAATGAAGAAACAATAAAAAAAGACCTTCTGGAAAGATTTAATTCAGTTCTACGACTTGGTAAAATTGATGAACTTTTTTTTAGTGACTTCATGATTATTGCATGAGAGAATGTTCAGGGAAGTATCTAAGCTCCAAAAAATCCAGAGGATCAATTAAAACAGTAATCCCATTTCTATGATGCCATAAACCCCCATATTCCCATTGTTCAGCCTTTTCTATCATCCCTGCTGAAACAGGGTTATTATCGATATAGGAAAAAACCCTGAAAAAATCAACAAAACCAGAAATTATCCTGGAAAAGAACCTATCACCCCATAAATGACCTCGTAAATTATTAATTTTATTCCACAGTTGAGCAAAAACACTTAAAATCCATTGCATAATCCTTGAAAGTGATTCATTTTTCCCTGGTTTTATTAATAAGTGTATATGGTTCCCCATAATGGAAAAATTCTTTAAGGTGAAACTATACTTTTTTTTGGCACGGATTAGAGTTTTAAGAAAAAGTTCTTTATTCTCCTCGATTAAAAAGATCTTCTCTCCCCGGTTTATTCGGGCAGTGACATGGTATTCTGCTCCATCCAGAAGCAATCTATTTCTTCTCATACATAATAACGGCACGGGGATGTGTTTTACTTTGCTTTTTCGAAAATTTTATAAAAAATTTTATCCTTGAAGATACTTAAAGGGGACAGAGCAAGACAGACAGAGCAAGACAGGATAATAATACAACATTACTTAGGGACAGAGCACAAAAAATATACTGCAACCAACATCAAAACCATGTGTCAAAATACAACAAAGGGTTGTTGTAGACATGCAAAGGGATCAAGTATAATCCTGTAGGTAGAGAAATAAACTTAAAAACAGAGGAAAATAAAAGTGGAACAATCAACTCATTACGCTGCTCAGGTAATAATTTCAATTATCCCGATAGTTGGGATAGTAATGGGATCTGTAGTTATTTTTTTCTATCTCCTTTGGAACCATAAACGCAGGACTTTATTGATTCAAGCAGGGCAGTTTAAACGCCCAGACTTTAATTTACTTACATTTTCTCTATTAACCGGGTTACTTTTAAGTACAGTAGGTCTGGCATTAACAATTTTTTTGATAATCACTTTAGGGAGAAACTTTGGCTTATTGGGAGGCATAATTCCTTTATCCATAGGAATTGGCTTATTAGTTTACTATTGGATTAAACGCAGCGACAGGCATACATGATTCATGGAGACAATTCATTTCAGGGAGATGATGAAGATAAGGTAATCATCGCTCAGATTGTTTCCGGCCAGAAAGAACTGTTCCGTTTATTAATTAAACGGTACGAAAAAGCGATTTATGGATTGGGAATAAGCTTTTTTCGAAACACCGAGGATGCATCTGATTTTACTCAGGAGGTTTTTTTAAAAGTTTTTAAAAGTTTATCACAATTTGAAGGAAGATCCCGTTTTTCAACCTGGTTATACAGAATTGCATACAATAATGCAATTAATAGTACAAAAAGAAGGAAGGAATATCAGAGCCTTACAGAAGAGGAAAAAATTATTGATAACGATAATCCTGAACGAAGCCTGCTTAGAGAATTGGCCCGGGAAGCAGTAATTGAGGCCATAAAGGAGCTGCCAGAACGGTTTAGAGTATGTATTGATTTATTTTTTTTCTTTGACCAATCGTACCAGGAAATAGAGGATATCACAGGGTATCAGGTTAATACCATCAAGTCGCATGTATTTAGGGCAAAAAAGATATTACGGGAAAAATTGAAAGCTTATGCAGACTTTGGCAGAGGAGACATAAAATGAAAAATTATTTTGGAATCGATTGTAAAACGGTTTTAGATTCAATCTATAAAACTGAAGAAAACTCGCCATCGTTTTTAACACAAATAAGAACTGATCTCCATTTATTACTCTGCACAAGCTGCACATATGAACTTAGTATTTTACAAAAAGTAGATGAAATATTAAAAACAGATTTTTTTCCGCTTGCTCCGGATTTTGAGGCCTCAGTAATGGAAAGTCTTTCTTTGGAAACAGTTCCAGAAAAAGAAATTGATGCGCCAGCAGGTTTTTCATTACGATTTTGGGTAATTGCAGGGTTTTTTATTTTATTTTCGTTATCCACCTCTTTTTTTGGACTGAATTTTATACATATTGCAAATGAGGAAGGTCTGTCTTTTTTAATACCTGTAGGAATCACAATAGGATTGGTAGTCACTTGTTATGGTGCGTTTTTTATCGGCAGCCACTTAAAGGAATTGTCTGACCGTTTTGGAATACATTAAAAAACCAAGTTAATGCTCTGTCCCCAGCGATGTTAAATCAAGGTCTAAGTGATGCTCTGTCCCCATCGGTGTCCCCAGCGGTGATAAATCAAAGCTTTCGTGATGCTCTGTCCCCACAATACAAATTATTAAATAAGCGCATTGACAATCCTCATTTTGGGGAATATTCTTAATACATGAATATTTCCACATATACAGTTAAACCAAAACTGCCAAACGCTCTTAAGCCATTGGAAGAAATTGCCAGGAATTTATGGTTATCCTGGAACTTTGATGCCGTTGAACTCTTTATCCGCCTGGATTATGATGCCTGGGTTTATTCCCAGCAGAGTCCTGTAAGAACCCTTGGTATGGTAAGCCAGGAAAGGCTTGCAGAGGCTGCGAAGGATGATTCATATCTGGCAGCATTAAAGGAAACCTACAACCGCTTTTTACAGTACAAAAAAGGTAGTACTTGGTATAAAGGGCCGCGTAGGGATGTAGTTGCGTATTTTTCTATGGAATACGGAATGGATGTTTCGCTTCCAATATACTCAGGAGGTTTAGGTATCCTTTCCGGCGACCATATGAAAACCTCTTCAGATATGGGGCTACCCCTGGTTGGGATAGGTTTACTGTACAGGCAGGGATATTTCAGGCAGTACCTAAATGCTGACGGATTCCAGCAGGAGAGTTATCCGGAAAATGACTGGTACAACATGCCTGTAGAATTGAAAATAGACAAAACAGGTAAGCCAATAAAGATAACAGTAGATATGGCAGGCCGCATTGTAACAGCCCAAATATGGGAAGTTAAAGTTGGCAGGAGTTCTCTATACCTACTGGACACCAATATCCCCGAAAACTCACAGGATTTGAGGAATATCACTGCTTCACTTTATGGCGGTGATAAAGAAACCAGGATGCAGCAGGAGATTCTGCTTGGTATTGGCGGAATCAGGGCACTTAGGGCACTTGGGATTAATCCGGCTGCCACCCATATGAATGAGGGGCATTCAGCTTTCCTGGTATTGGAAAGGATCCGTGAACTAATTGCAGAAAAAAACTTCACTTTTGACGAAGCAAGGGAAGCAGTCTGGCCGACAAATATTTTTACTACCCATACACCGGTTCCTGCAGGAAATGAACGTTTTGAAATTACCCTAATGGATAAATATTTCAATACATGGCCCCAGATTCTTGGAATTTCGTGGAGAGATTTTTTAAGCCTTGGACGAGAAAGACCTTATGACGATCATGAAACATTTTGCATGACTGTATTGGCTTTAAAACTTGCAGCCTATGCTAACGGGGTTGCGCGCCTCCATGGTGTGGTATCCAGAGATATGTGGAAAGCTTTGTGGCCTGGGCTCCCCATGGAAGAGATTCCTATAGGTCATGTTACAAATGGAGTTCACCCTAAAACATGGGTTTCCAGCACTATGAGTGACCTCTTATTAAGATACTTGGGGCCTCATTTTGAAGAAACACCCACAGATCTATCGATTTGGAATAGAATGGACAGGATCAGTGATGAAGAACTATGGCGGACACATGAACGCCGCCGTGAAAGACTTGTAGCATTTGTCCGCGAGCGGATTAGGGAGCAGCACAAACGCACTGGTTCTCCTGAACGCCGGATAAGGCAGGCTGAAGATGCTCTGTCCCCATACGCATTAACTTTGTGCTTCGCAAGGCGATTTGCAACTTATAAGAGAGGGACACTGCTTTTAAGAGACCCTGAACGCCTTTTGCGGTTAATAAGAGATAATGACAGACCGGTTCAGTTAATATTCGCTGGGAAGGCGCATCCGCATGACCTGCCCGGTAAAGAATTGATCCGCGAATTGATTCATTTCGCAGAGAAAAACGATGTTTCCAACCGCATCATCTTTGTAGAGAATTACGATATGACTGTTGGAAAATACCTGACCAGCGGTGCTGATGTGTGGGTAAATACACCCAGGAGACCTCTGGAAGCTTCCGGAACCAGCGGAATGAAGGCAGCAATGAACGGTGTCTTGAATTTATCTATCCTTGACGGCTGGTGGGATGAAGCTTATGAACCCGAAGTTGGATGGGCTATAGGCAGGGGCGAAGAATATACCGACACAAACCTGCAGGATGAGATAGAAAGCAAGGCAATTTATGATCTATTGGAAAGGGAGATAGTTCCGCTGTTTTACCAACGGGGAAGAGACGGACTCCCAAGAGAGTGGATCAAACTGATGAAGAGCTGTATGCGGATTATAGGTCAATCCATGTCAAGCCATAGAATGTTGATGGATTATTCCAATAAATTTTACTTCCCGGCATTAAAAAATTACAGGCGCATAGAAAAAGATGATTACAAGGAATCTAAAGCTATAGCAGCATATATGTCTAAACTGCGTCAGGCTTGGGATCATATTGTAATATCTAAACCAGAATCCAATGCGAAACCTGTAATGCAAAGAGGCGACATACTCTCTGTAAGTACTAAAATTGAACTGGGAAACCTTTCTCCCGATGAGGTATTAGTAGAGCTTTATTATGGTTCAGTTTCCAATCAAAGTTCAGAAATTATCAATGCACGCAAAGCAGAAATGAAAGCAATTGGAAAAGAAGGCAATCTGCATAAATACCAGGTAAGGGTTGAATGTGAAGACACCGGTATTCAAGGTCATACAGTTAGAATACTCCCAAAACATACTGCTTTAGTACATCCGTACAGAAGTGGCTTTGTTAAATGGGCATAGAAAACAAAAACATGGCGGTAACCTAGCGTAGTGCAGTCTATGGTATAGATTGCACTCACCCGCCTTAACAAAACAAGGATGTATCAAATGTCAAAGATTTTAACTCAAAATGAGGGTCTTGGGGAAAATTCTACCAGTGATAACGCTGAAAATTTATCAAAATCATCAGGATTTCTTTTCCTGGGGTTTTTTACTGCGCTTTTTTCTGCTGTTCTTTTAATCAGCAATATTGCATCTTCCGCAAAAATAGTAGATTTGGGTCTTTCCATACTGGGGATAGATCTGGCTTTTGACGGCGGCACCCTGCTTTTCCCGCTGGCTTACATAATTAGTGCATTAATAACGGAAGTATACGGCTTTAGGGTAATGCGCAGAGTAATTTGGACTGGTTTTATCATACTTGCCATATCGTCATTTTTTTTCTTTATTCTGCAGCTGCTCCCAGGAGAAGAACTCTGGGAATCCTACGCGGGGACAGAGCATTACGAATCAATCCTGGGCGGCATAAGCACAGGCGGAATAGTTCTTGCAAGTCTCTCAGCATACCTCGTGGGTAAATTCTTTGATGCAGCGATTCATTCCAGGCTGAAAGTGGTAATGAAAGGCCGCTTTTTATGGGTCAGAGCACTGGGGAGCAGCCTGGTTGGACAACTTTTGGACAGCCTCATTTTTATATCAATAGCAAGCCTGGCAGGGGTTTTTCCATGGGAGATATTTATCAGCCTGGTATTTACAAACTGCTTGTTAAAAGTTTCGCTTGAGGCAATTTTAACCCCTGTAACATACTTTTCGGTCTGGAAATTAAAAAAGGCCGAAGGTGTGGATGTTTATGACGAGGGCGTGAAATATAGACCCATTTTTTGATGCTCTGTCCCTCGAAGCAATGCTCTGTCCCCGAGGGACAGAGCATCACCCTAGCTCCAGATTAACCACAGTAAGATATAGCCAGTTGCAACAGCAGCAAGGGTGAAAGGTATGCTGATTTTCATGAAATCCCTGGCTTTAACAATATGACCTTCTTTACGGAGTATCCCAAGGGCAGCAATGTTTGCTGAAGCACCTATTGGCGTGAGGTTACCTCCCAGGGTTGCTCCCGTTAATAAACCAAAGTATAGTAGGTAAGGCGGAATACCCATTAGATTGGCAATCCCCGCGGTAACAGGCAGCATGGCTGCCACATAGGGGATATTATCGATAACAGCAGACATCAAAACAGAAAACCATACAATTAAGGTAAACACAAAGAAAACATTTCCTGCACTAATGGAAACAAAGAAACTGCTTATGTCATTAACTATTCCAGCTTCTGTAACTGCTCCTATTACAATAAATAAACCTGTCAGTAATAAGAGAGTAAAAACATCGATCTCTTTAATGGCAGATTTAAAACCGTCGAAATTCCTGGTTTTTATTAGGTTCCAGATAATTCCTATGACCAGAAGCCCCATGCATATTAGACCATTGGTAATTTCCGGTTTATACGCTGCCGGTAAAAAAGATGCTGCTATCAGAAAAATAACAACACCAATCAATAAAAATGTGGGAAAATACTCAGTTACCTTAGTTCTTTCATGTGCACTTACCGGCTGTCTGAATTTCCTGAACACAAGCAGAAGTGTAAAGGCAGAAGCAATCGCACCGGCCTGGACTATCCAAAACATTCCTGCTTTACCTTGAAAGACAAAAAAGTCTAAAAAATCCATTCCTGCCTGACCACCCAGGAGGATAGAAGTGGTATCACCTACCAAAGTAGCGGCACCCTGAAGGTTAGATGAAATAGAAATTGCAATTATCCCTGGAACAGGAGAAATTTCGAGTTTTTTGGCAATTGTAATTGCCACAGGAGCAACAATCAGAACAGTTGCCACATTATCAATGAATGCTGAAATAAAGCCTGAGAAGAGGGACAGAGCAATGATAGCCCACTTAACATTGGGGGTTCTTTCTATAACCAAATCCCCCAGCAGTGCAGGCATTTTTGACTCTATAAAAAAGGAAACAATGCCCATGGTACCGCCTATCATTAAAATGACATTCCAGTTTATTGCAAAAAACACTTTTTCAAGGGGAATAATACCATAGGCAATAAAAATTGCAGCCGAAAAAAGAGCAATATGGGTTCTCCATCTGGGTAAACTTAATAAGCAAACATAAGTTATCACAAAAAGAATCACAGCAAAAATTTTAATGTTCATAAAAACTCCTAATCATTCCTCCAAAAAAAAGACCTCTACCAATCATTGACTGGTAAAGGTCTTGCAAAATATGCATCGCATATCAATAAAGCCGGCAGGCAATGCCTGCGTATTGACGACTTTATCCGGAGCGAACTCCGCAGCTACTCCCCTTTAGGAATTGATTAATATTAATACATTTTTTATTATCATGTAAAGAGAATACTAAACTAAGTTGACACTTAAATAAAATTATGTTTATATAAACAAATGTTGCCCAAAATTTTAATCTTTAGTTACCCTTACGCCTATCTTTGCCCCTCGTTCTGAGGGGCCCTAATCCGCAGTATATTCCCTCTTCATTTTTCCCGAAGAGTAATAATCCTTTTAGGAGATGACAATGAATTCAGCTATAGAAAATTTAAAGACAAGAGGCTTTTTTGCACAATGCACAAACGAAGAAGGTCTTTCCCGTTTAATGGATGAGGGACCGGTAACTTTTTACATAGGGGTTGATCCAACAGCAGCAAGTGTCCATATAGGGCATATGGTTCCCTTTTTTGCATTCCGGCACTTAAGGGAATCCGGGCATAAGGGGATTGCGCTTTTGGGAGGAGGTACTGCCAGAATAGGAGACCCATCCGGAAGATCTGAAACCCGGATGATCCTAAGCTATGATGAACTGGATAAAAACACAGAATCGATTAAAGCTCAATTAGACAGATTTGTGGGCTTTGACAATAAAACTGCCTGGACGGAGAATAATAAGGACTGGCTTGCAAACCTAAATTACATAGATTTCCTAAGGGACATAGGCAGGCATTTTTCTGTTAACCGTATGCTTAGTTTTGAGTCCTATAAAATGCGCCTGGAAACGGGGCTTTCATTTGTGGAATTTAATTACCAGCTCCTTCAGAGCTATGACTTTCTGGAACTCTACAAACGCCATAATTGCCGCATGCAGATAGGCGGCGATGATCAATGGGGGAATTTTGTCGCAGGGGTGGAACTTGTACGCCGTACAGAGAGTGCGGAGGTCTTTGGTTTAACATTTCCGCTTGTAACTACGGCGGACGGGAACAAAATGGGTAAGTCACTTAAGGGTGCATTATTTCTGGATCCTTCCCTCACAAGCCCCTATGATTTTTTCCAGTACTGGCGGAATATCCAGGATGCCGACATTAAGAAATTCCTCCTGATGTTTACATTTCTCCCAGTTGGAGAAATAGAGGAACTCTGCGCAGGCGGGAAAAACCCCAATGAAGCAAAGGAAAGGCTTGCCTGGGAAATTACCGCCCTCATTCACGGCAATGATGAAGCGGACAGGGCAATGTCAGGTGCAAGAGCTGCTTTTGGGAATACAGAGGGAGGCGACAAATCCGCCATGCCCAGGGTAAAACTTTCCAGGGAGAAATTTGAAAATGGGTATAATGCAATAGACCTCTTTACAGATGCAGCTCTTGCGTCAAGTAAAAGCGAGGCACGCCGCCTCATTGAGCAGGGCGGTGCTTTTGTTATAGATGATGCAAGAGAGGCGCTTGCAATAAAGGATGCATCAGAATTAATTCATAAAGACAGGTTCAATAATGAGGGCGAACTAATTCTGAGAGCCGGGAAAAAGCGTTACTGCCTTGTAATTACCGAGTGAAGTGCATCATACACTTTTAAAGCCAATTTCTGACGGCAGTTTACTTTGCTTCCAGGAATCTTTTAATGCATCACTTAGACCGGGGATACTGTAAAAAGTGTCCCCGTCGTCCATAGTCCTTAATAAAAGTTTCTCTTTCCGGACATCCTGAATATCAAACTTCTGTACCATAGAGACACTATGAGTATGGGAACGGGCTGTTTTTAATGTGCAGACAGGGGGAATACCGGAACGCGCTGCATCAAGCGAATCGTAGAATTTTTGAAAACCTTTTCCTTTTTGAACTTCGTTGTAATCTTTAATGGTTCCGTCGTTAAAATGTGCTGTAAAACCCCAGTTATCCCATTTTATCAATGCCTTTTCAAAACGGTATTCACCCAGGGGAGCATTCATATCATCATCAATACAGTGAGCGGTATAAAAAAGGATATCAACTCCGATACTGGTTTTAAATCTTGCGGCAGCGGCATTATAATTTTCTATATCAGGGTGGCCTTTCCACAGCTCAGCTTCTGCCGAAACCAATTTTACACAGCTCCCCATTTCATCACCCAGAACAAAAAACATATTTTGGAGTTCATGTGCATTGGCATTCTGCATGGGGCTGTCCAGAATAAACCTGTCTTCAAACTTGAGTTTTCCTGCCCAGCCGTTACGATGATAGTAATTTGTTCCCCTTTTATTAAGCCGGAGCACTTTTAGTTCAAGCGGCTTCCCAAAAAGACCATTAATTATATCTTTCTTAAATTCGAGTATGTCACGGGAAAAACACTGCTGGAAGCCGACAGCACAGAAAAACTCAGCTTTACTTTCCAGCTCAATCAGGTCTTCATGCTCCTCAATGGAACCTGTAACAGGCTTTTCGCATAACACATGGCTTCCGTTTTTAAAACATTCGCGAATATAGCTGTCATGGGTATGTATGGGAGACACAATGGCTGCCAGGTCTGCCTTTTTTTCTACATAAAACTCAGCCGGACTTTTATATACTGGAATCTGCCGGGCTTTTAATTCATCAAACCTAGGAGAAAGATCCGCATAGGGATCAGCAATCCCTGCAATTTCAAAAGTATCATCCTCGGTGTCCAGTAATTCGTTTAAATACCAGCTTCCGTATCCTCCGATTCCTGTAAGTAATACCCTTGTCCTGCTCATTATATTTCTCCTATGCTTTTAGCTTCATCCCTTCTTTTGCCATTACTACACTCAAGCGTTTTTTACCCTTTAATTTCATTTTATATCTCTCTTCAAGTTTCCGGAGCTGGCTGTCGGTTCTGTTGGGTTCATGGTGAAAGAAAACCAGTTTTTTTACATTTGCGGCCAATGCTGCTTCTATTGCGTAATCATAAGAGGAATGACCCCATCCCAGACGCTTGTTGAATTCCTTCGGCAGGAACTGCGCATCATGAACGAGGATATCGGCATCCTTATAAAAGGAAATAATTTTCTCATTTTCCTCATTTGCTGCTGCCTCGCCGGATACTGCGGCTGCTTCGTTATACGCAGGATCTTTTGGATCTGAAGGGAACATATTCCTGTAAGGCTCATGATCAAAGGCACAGACTATGGAACTGCCCTTGTAATCAAACCTGTAACCAAGGCAGGTGATGGAGTGATTCAAAAACTTTGTAGTTAAGATTAAACCCCCTCCCAGATCCACTTTTGTTTCCTTAAGCTCCTCAAATTCCATGCCGGCCACAAGTTCATTAAGCCTCACAGGCCAGTACTTGTATGACAGCTGTCCGCTTACTATTGATGAAAGCGGTTCGCCGTTATACGAAACAGGCCCCCATATCTTTATCTTTGCGTTAGGTGAAAAAACAGGAGAAAACATCGGGAAACCCATTATATGATCCCAATGGGTATGGGTAATAAATATATTTATATCCAGCTTGCTGTTTTTTAAGGCAGTTTTTACAAGGCTGTCACCCAGGGCTTTAATCCCTGTTCCCATGTCAATAATAAACAATCTCTCATCTGTACGAATTTCGAGGCATGTGGTATTTCCTCCGAATTCCAGAGTACTTTGTCCGGGACATGGAATGGAGCCCCTCACTCCCCAAAAACGCAAAGAAAACATTAATACTCCCTGTGATGGGCCGGTTTAAGGAATTTTTCGGCCTCTCTTACTTCATTTAAAACATTATCTTTAATTTCATCAAAAATATCTAGATTTATACACAGGCTTTCATAAATTACTGAGGGTATTTTTTTCTTATTGGAACCGGAGGGTGAGTTTACCTCTAAATTTTCAGTAAAATATGATGCCAAAAACACAGTGTAAACCGCATCTTTATAATTACCGGAATATGCCTCAGGTTTGTCATGGTAATTTATTGCATCCCCAATAGGACTCTTAAGCCATTCCAATGAAGAAAGGCTGCATCCAGCGGGAAGTTTTTGTTTACAGGGGATTTTATTTATATCATGAAGAAAACCTGCGGTAAAAAAAATTTCTGCATCTTCCTTGCTTAGGTTCCGTTTAACTGCGATTTCCCTGGAAAAAATCCCTGTAGAAAGTGAATGTTTCCAGAAGGATGCAGCATCAAAAGAATCTTTTTTTTTATTTGAATTTACCAGGGAGCAATTATTAATCGCAGAAACAACCTGATTTTTTACCGTATTTAATCCAAGGAGAACTATTGCTCTGGCTGGGTTGTAAATAAGCTGTTCCCTGTCTTCATATATATTATTTGCCAGATCAAGAAGCCGGAAAAGAAAAACAGGATCCAGCGAAACCAGCCTGACAAGATCAGCCGGGGAAGTATAGTAATTATTGCACACCTCAAGGGACATGGCGGCAGAGCATGGGAGAGAAGGCATATTCAAAACATATTCTCCCAGCGACTTTTTGAGATCCGCTTCCATCATTCCATATATTATAACAAGCTTCGATAAACTATCAATATACTAATATCCTGTTGGCAAGGGTCTGGCCGCTGGCAAAGGCCTTGCCGCCGGCAGAGGTCTGGCCGCAGCTTCCCTGGAAAACTCTCCGGTTTGCAAAGGTAAGGCAGTATTTACCGGATTATTATATGCTGCAACTACAAAGTAGTATAAAGTCCCATTATTTAAACCTTCTATCCTGAACGAGGTTCTGTTTCCAACATCAATCGGAATGGTACCGAAGTACTCTCCGCTTGCAGTGCCATAATATATTACATATCCCCCTGTGTACCTGTATGAACTGGCTCTCCAGGATAGCTCCACTGCCCCATCCATTGCAACTGCCATAAGCTGACCTGGAGGAGAAGGCGGTTCTGCTCTTCTGTATGTGAGCCTGATTTCTTCCAGATAAGGAGAGGAGTTCCCGTCCATACCGGGGAAAAAATCAACGGCAATTTGTACATACCTACCCCTTAAATCAGCAGGAAGCAGGGTACCCGGAGTTATGGGAATCCACTCCCCCCATGCAAAAGGATTATCACTTAACCTTATAAAAAGATTAACTTCAGAAAAATCAGCAAAACGCAGACTGCTGTTTCCGGCATACTCATTCTGAACCCTGCCGGTAGAATTTGAAACCTGGGTTCTGCCCCCGAAAACCTCTGCCATTAGAACACTGGAATCATTATAACCCAGGTCTATGGTATGGCTCTCCGTCCTGCCCCCTTCCAGAGGGTATACTGAAAGGGAAATCGCTTCATTATAAAATCTATTAATCTTGAATTCGTCCATCATCCCGTTAAAGCGGGAACCCAGCACTATATGGTTGTCTTCACCGATTCTAGGTGTATAAACCTGTCCTCTTTCCCTGCCTGCAGCTGTAATATATTCCAGAGCTTCCACCCTGCCGTCAATAAGATATTCCAATATACCACGGACAGAATCAAAGCGGATTAGATGATGGCTCCAGCTGCGGTTTAATACCGGAGTTCCGGTGAGCGAGACAGATAAACTCTGTGAAGTGCCGGGGAAAAAGAAAAAATTTTGGAAAGTCCAGTTTAACCTGGTTCTGGAAGCAATACAGGAAACCCTCTGGTTAAGAAAATTCCCGTTGCCGTCGGGGACAGAGGAGATCATATTAAAAATTATTTCCCCGTTTTCCAGATTATTCGGGGAAAGCCAGAACTCTATTGAAAAGTCTCCCAGTATATTTCCCGAAGCAAAGATTGAGTTATTGTTTGGCCTTAACACCAGGGGTTCGTTTCCGCTTGCAGCAGATCCCTGGAATAATACAGCACCGGAACCCATCCTGCTTAAGGGTGATGTAACAAATGCCAGCTGCGGGGAGGCAATAATTTCCCAGGGACTCTGAAAGCCGGCTGTTCTGTTCCTGGAGTCGAAATAACGCCTCGCACCTGCTTCGTTAAAAGAAAGGTATAATTCGGTCAAGTATTGATCAGGAACTGCACTGTCGCCTCTCCCTTCAAGCACAAGTACAGGGTTTGGACGTATCTGCGATGTTTCGATAATACCGTAACGGTTTTCCATTAGTTCCCAGGAAGATGACGAACCTATAATTATAGTACTCTCTCCTACTCCAAAGACTCTACCGCCGGTAAGAAAAAAGCAGTACAATAAACACAGGATAAAGGGTTTTTTTGTCAATTTATACGCTCCCTCTATCTTATCGGTATAAATACCTATGGTACATGACAGGTTTCCGGAAAATTATGATTCTCTGAAAGCACAGGCAAGGGAATTTCCCTCTGAACCCGGGGTTTATTTATGGAGGGACAGGGAAAACCGTATTATTTATGCGGGAAAAGCGCGTAACTTAAAAAACCGTATAATGTCCTATTTTGCAAACCGCAAAGATGCAAAAATATCCGCCCTGTTAAGAAACAGCATAAGCCTGGAAACTATTATTACATCCAATGAATATGAGGCACTGCTCCTTGAAAATACTTTAATTAAGCAGCACAGCCCCAAGTACAATGTAAGTTTAAAAGACGGAAAAACATATCCAGTAATACGCATTAGCTCGGGAGAATTCCCCAGAGTTTTCAGCACACGGAATAAAATAGAAGACGGGAGTCTTTATTTTGGACCCTTCCCTAATATTTTTGCCATCAACAAAATAATGGAGATGATCCAAAAACTCTTTCCCCTGCGCAAATGCCGTACCTTCAAAAAACGGGATAAACCCTGCATGTACTACCATATTAAACGCTGTCTTGCACCCTGCTGCAGAGAAGTAAAGGATTATCAGGAACAGGTAGAACGGGTAAGAAAACTCCTTGCAGGTGAAACATCATCTTTAATTGCAGAACTAACAGGCCGTATGCATAATGCCGCCGCCGCATTGCAATTTGAAGAAGCTGCCGACATAAGAAACCTGATACGTGCCATAGAGAGTTTATCTGAAAGCAATTCCGTCGAAGACATGGATCCCGAAGGCCGTGATTATATTGCCTGGGCAATGGAAGGAATCTTTACTACAATTTCAGTACTGTCAATGAGGGACGGACGCATGACAGGACAGGAACTGTACAGCACCCGTTCTGCAGCAGAGGAAGATGAAACTATTGAGACTTTCATAACATCATACTACAGCCCCGACCGTTCATTGCCGGAGAAGATATATCTGGGAAAGATTCAAAAAAATGGTGCTGTCTTAGATGAATCCAGCCTTAACCGTTTTTTCTCTGAACGTTTTTCCTTTGTACCGGAACTTATATCGCCAAAAGATGAAGAAAAAAAACATATTGCCGCACTTTCCATGGCATACCAGAATGCAAAGGAAGAACTGAGGAAACGCCTAAGGGAAAGGGGTGCAGGACCTGCACTGGACGAACTTAAGCAGGCAATAAACCTTAAAACAAGACCTGAAAGCATAGAAGGCTTTGATATATCTCATCTCGGCGGAAAGCATACAACTGCCTCAATGATCTCGTTTAAAAACGGAATCCCCGACAGAAAAAATTACAGACACTACAAAATCAGAACCCTGGAAGGAAAAATTGATGATTATGCCTCATTAAGGGAAGCCGTTAGGCGCCGTTATTCCTATCTCCTGAGGGAAAACCTGGAGATACCTGACCTTATCTTAATTGACGGCGGGTTAGGCCAGGTAAACACTGTTAAGACAGTGCTTGATTCCCTGGGCATAAATACAGGTTTAATAGGGATAGCAAAAAGGGAAGAGGAAATTTGGCTTCCGGGAGCTAAACAGCCTGTAAAACTGCCTGAAAGGTCGGAGGCATTAAAAGTACTGCAGCACCTTAGGGACGAAACTCACCGCTTTGCAGGGCGTTTAAGCAGAAAACTGCGAAGTAATGAAATAAGCTTTCCGGTACTGGAATCCATAGAGGGGATAGGAAAAAAACGCGCTGCCATAATTATGTTGAATTACGGCGATCTGGAAAAAATATCTGCAGCCGACCCGGAAGATCTGGCAGAACGCTGCGGTATAAAAATAACAGCCGCTAAAGCTGTAAGAGCGGCAGTAAGGCTGGAGCTGGAAAAGAAAAAAAGATCCAAAAATAGGCAGCTTAAACCGGGAAAGCCGGAAAATACTTCCGCACTCCTTGCAGCCGAAGCACTTGCCGACTATTCCGGAAAAAATGAAACATGATAATAAGCGCATCCAGAAGAACAGACATTCCGGCATTTTACTCAGACTGGCTTTTTAACAGAATAAAGGAAGGGTATGCCCTTGTAAAAAATCCCATGAACTACAGCCAAATAAGAAAGGTGGAAATAAACCCCGATGCAGTAGACTGCATGGTTTTCTGGAGTAAAAACCCTGCCCCCATGCTGGGCAAACTGAACTTACTGAAAGATTATTCTTATTACTTTCAATTTTCATTAAACCTTTATGAGAACGATATTGAAACAATGCTTCCCGGCAGAGAAAATTTACTGGACACATTTAAAAAGTTATCCGACTATACAGGACCCAGGAAAGTGATCTGGAGATATGACCCTGTTTTAATTAATGATAAATACACAGTTAAGTATCATACAGACAATTTTAGTTTAATCGCAGGGAAGATAAAAAACCATACAAATAAGGTTACATTCAGTTTTATTGATCTCTATAAAAAAATTGAAAGGGCAGCGAAAGAAAACGGCATGAGAGAATTAACAGAGGAAGAAAAAAATGTCCTTGCAGAAAATTTTTCCCTCTCTGCAAGGGAAAACAATCTTTTAATTGATACATGCACGGAGAATATTGATCTTGCAAAATACGGAATTAAAAATGCGAGGTGCATAGACAGTGAATTAATTTCCGAAATTTCAGGAAAAGATCTACCGTACAGGAAAGATAAAAATCAAAGGCTCCTCTGCGGCTGTGCTGCAAGCGTGGATATTGGTGAATATAATACCTGCCTGAATAACTGCCTTTACTGTTATGCCAACCACAGCCGCAGTCTAGTTCTGGAAAAAGCTGAAAAACATAACGTACTTTCACCCATAATAACCGGAAATATATAACTAAATCTTTTACATTGCCAATATGCATTCTCTCCACTCCTCTGCATGGAAACGAAGTTTCCTTAAGGCCCGGAACTCTATCTGTCTTACAGCTTCTGCAGATAAACCCATTTTGTCACTTATATTTTTTAAGGTATGTGCCTTCCCTCCCCTTAGCTGATAACGGTAAATTATCACATTTTTTTCCCTGTCCTTTAAAACACCCAGCATTTTCATTGCGGCATCCCTGGAACTTTTCCTGAATAACTCCCGCTCGGGGCAATAACTGGTATCTCCGATAAAATCCAGTGCACATGGAGATTCATTCTCTCCTGATGCATCAAACGAAAGAGTATCATAGGAATTGTTCTGGATTAATTCCACATCTTTTTTGGAGGCTCCGATCTCTTCAGCAATTTCTTTAGTATCAGGCTTACGCATAAAACGCTGCTCCAGAGTACTGTTTGCTTTTTTGATTTTTCCAAGCATCTCTTCCTTCCTGTAGGGAAGGCGTATCAGCCTTTTTTTATCCGCCAGATGCCGGGAAATTGCCTGACGGATCCACCATGCAGCATAGGTAGAAAAACGCAGTTCTTTTTTGTGATCATATTTTTCCACAGCTCGTATTAAACCCATATTTCCTTCCTGAATTAAATCCATAAAGGCTATTTCCCGGGAGGAATAATTCCTGGCAATTTTAACAACAAGCCTCAAATTTGCCTCAATAAGCTTCTGCCTTGCTGCCATATCGCCTTTTTGGATACGCTTGGACAATTCCAGTTCTTCTTCAAAAGATAAAAGCGGAACCTTTTTTATCTTCTGAATATATGATAAAAAACTCTCATCTTTCATTGACTTCATAAACACTCCTTACTGCCTGACTACTAAATTAGTAGTCAGGCGGTACAATCGGAAGGTTCCGCAAAGCGGAACCAATACTCCTTACTGCCGTAGGCGATACAATCGGAAGGTTCCGCAAAGCGGAACCAATATTCCTTCCCCTCTTACATATATACAAGCAACTTCCGTGCCAAGTTAAAAAATAAATAAAAAATAAAAATAATTACTTATAGTACAAGAAAATAGAAAAGCCAGGAGAAAAATATCCCGATAATATAGCAGACATAGTATATTAATTTATACACATAGAATCATTTTTTATATGGAAAAGTCTGAAAAATTATGGTATTTTTACTTTGGATGAACTAATGATTGAATACATAGTACCTGGCAATATTGACGATCGTGTATTGACAAGAGCCGCTGTCTTATTGGGCTCAGGCGGAACAGTGGCAATACCAACAGACACAAGCTGGAGCATAGTCTGCTCAATAAAATCCCGTGAAGGGATTAAAAAGCTAAAAATCCTGTCAAAAGAGAAAAATGAGGGGCTTTTTACCTTAATTTGCTCTGATATTTCGCAATTCGGAGATTTTTGCAGCCTGGATAACACAAGATTCAGGTTAATTAAAAGACTTACACCCGGCCCCTATGTATTTATCCTTAAAACACTCCTGGGAACTGAAAAAGCACTCAGTCTAAAGCGTCAGGAAATTGGGGTGCGTTTACCGGATTACCCCGTACCTCTGGCATTAATAGAAACTCTGGGCTGCCCCCTGTATGGGATAACCGCAAAACGCAATATGATTATGGAAGATGATGATGAAATCCATGAAGCAGAGTACTACAGGGAAGAAACCCTCTTTGACGGAGGCTGGGAAATGGAAGATTTGAGAGGACTGGATTTAATCCTGGATCCGGGTGAAGACAGAAACAGGATCTTTTCTACTGTATTGGACATTAGTTCGGGAGAAGTTAATGTACTCAGACAGGGTGCCGGGCCATGGCCGGTATAGCGCTTAACATGCATTTTTTTCAGGGTAGTTGAATGGGAAAAAAGTGGCTTAGGAAAATATTCAGACAGCGTACCCTGATTATAGCCATACTTTTGGGGCAGTTAATATTTATTTTGTTTCTTATTGCCGGAACCGAAGTAGCATTCAGGTATGTAAACTTCATAATGCAGGGATTAAGCATTATTGTAAGTATTTATATATTAAACAAAAAAACAAAATCCGCTTATAAGCTGACATGGATATTTATCATTCTCCTTTTCCCCATATTCGGCGGTCTTGTATATATTTTTTTCCACACCCAGAGCAGCCCCAGAAAGTTAAAACGCCAGGTAGAAGAAACAAATAAAAAGTATAAAGATTTTTTTTCACCGGCAGGAAATTCACTGGCTGCTCTTTCTGCCATGCATAAGGAATGTCTTCCGCAGGTAAATTATCTCCAAACCTATGCAGGTTACCCTGTCTTTCAGAACACCCAAACCCTGTACTTTGATTCAGGAGAAGCATTTTTTGAGAGGATACTGCCTGAACTGGAAAAAGCCGAAAAATACATTTTTCTGGAATTCTTTATTTTACGCCGGGGAAAAATGCTGGATCCCATTCTGGAGATATTAAAAAGAAAGGCAGCTGCCGGACTGGATGTAAGGATCATTTATGATGATCTTGGATGCCTTATGAACCTCCCTCCGGACTTTGATGAGTACCTGGAAGAAAATGGAATTAAATGTATGGTTTTTAACCCATTTAAACCCATACTTTCAACACATTTAAACAACAGGGATCACAGAAAAATAATAAGTATAGACGGAAAAACTGCTTTCACAGGCGGATTAAATCTGGCTGACGAATATATAAACGCCCTTGAGCGTTTCGGGCACTGGAAGGACTCTGCCATTATGATTCATGGCATGGCTGCCTGGAGCCTGACATTGATCTTCCTTCATATGTGGAACCTGGGGAGAAAAGCTAAAGATGATGCAATGCATTTTTATCCATGGAAAGATGAGAAAGGCATCCCAATAGCGTCTAACACAGAAACTGACGGCTTTGTGCAGCCCTACGCAGACGGTCCCTTCGATGACAATAATGTCGGAGAGCATGTCTATATACAGATAATAAACAATGCGAAAGAATATCTATATATTAATACGCCCTACCTTGTTGTAGATGATAATATGCTTTCAGCACTCAGTCTGGCTGCAAAAAGCGGAGTTGATGTAAGAATAATAACCCCTTATAGATGGGATAAAAAAACAGTTGCAATAGTGTCCCGCTCCTATTACAGGCAGCTAATAAATGCCGGAGTTAAAATTTTCGAATACACCAAGGGTTTTAACCATTCAAAAACTTTTGTTTCGGATGACAGGGTTGCCACAGTGGGAACAAGCAACCTCGATTACCGCAGCCTCTACCTGCACTTTGAATGCGGTGTCTGGATGTACAAGAGTTCCGCTGTGGCCAAAGTAAAGGAAGACTTCCTAAACATACTCCCTGTCTGCAGACAGATAACATTAAGGGACTGCTCCCGAAATGCTGTGCAGAGAATAATTCAGGATGTACTCAGGCTCTTTGCACCTGTTATGTAGTTTGCACCTAACCAGCAATAACTGAAACACCGTCGGGGATGACAGTTATTGATGCCTCAGAATTCCCAAGGATTTTTTCTGCTTTTTCCACAGCCTCGGTTATAGAATGAGCCGGCATCATGTGGAGATCCTTTACTATTTCATCATCTGCATCAGAAACATAAATAACCCTGGCATGCTGTAAAACCCTGGCAAAGATCTGCGACTGCCACTGGTCTACCCTGGTTGTTTCCCTGGGGGTATTCATGAAAGTTTCCAGCATACGGCTTAGGTCTTTTTCTTCTTTAAAAGTTTTATGAAACTCCTCCCCCCCGTGTCCGTCATTGGACTTTGCCAGCATTATTATAACCCCGTCCTTTTTTACACAAGCCTCGGCGGCAGTCATGCCCTTTACTGCCTGGTATATGTTCTGGTCCAGGGGATAGCCGCCGTTAGTTGCAATAACAATATCGGCGGTGAGGGGGGAAACCCTGCACTTGCTTAAAAGGAAGTTAACGCCCTCCCTGTGTGCAAGATCGCAGTCCCCGGAAACGGCATAAATTATATCCTTGTCTGCATTTATTACAACATTACAGATGAATTCAAGGCCCGATGCCCTTGCAGCGTGCAGCATATCGATGTGAATGGGATTACCGTCCAGAATTCCTGTCCTGGAACGTGGGTGTGCGATAAATTCTGCATTATGGTTATATACAACAGTCCTGCGGCTGGTAACGCCGGGGAAGACACTCTTTCTCCCCCCGGAAAAACCTGCAAAAAAATGCGGCTCTATAAAACCTTCGGCAATAAGGAGATCTGCTTCCACGGCGATTTTATTGATTACCATGTCGCCGCCTGAGGGGAGCTTTCCAATATTGGACATTTCGGAATTATCACAGTCATGGATAATTATTTTTTCGCTTGCAATTATCTCTTTGCCGAATTTATTTTCCAGTTCTGCAGTGGTTGTAAGCCTGTGGCATCCTGTTGCGACAAGGATTGTTATATCGGCATCAGGGTTTCCTTTGCGAATTTCTCCAAGCATCTTTGGCACGATAATCTTCGAGGGAACAGGCCGGGTATGATCGCTTGCAATTAATACAACTTTCTTTTTGCCTTCTGCCATCACCCTTAAGGGGGGAGTTCCGATGGGGTTCTCAAGTGCATCCTTTACAAGATCGTCCTGGCTTTTCTCAGCCTTGTAGTGATGCATTTGAGATACTAACTCGCCTTTAAAGCGAGACTCAGGAATATCGTAATTTAAAAAATCTTTGCCATAAGGAAGGGAAATTGTTTTCATATTAAAACTATATCATGAATTTGAATGTACTTCCATAAGTTTTCTTATAGCAAAATAAACTGCATCTTCGGCTCCGAAGGCACCTGCCTTGGTAATTATTTTTAAACCTTCATACTTTCCACCGTATAATTCCATTAGGGGAATGCCGGGTGAAGCTTCCCCAATAATTTTGGTACCTTCGGCTCCGGCTTTTTTAAAACAGCTTATTGCAGTATCGCCTCCGGAAAGAAAAAGCCCCGCTATTCCCATGGAAGAAGTACCAGGATTCAAGTTCTCCATGATCATCAAAAAAATTGTACCTATACAATCCTGGGTAATTTCACTAATCTCCTCCGGATTAATTCCGGCAAGGGAAGCAGCTCTTTCCGTCTTTTCAAATTCATCCCTGTCATAAACCGATGAAGAAATTAAAATTACATTTTTCCCTTTTTTTATGAGAGATATAGCTTCACTTGCAATATCTAGGGGTTTTATTTTTTTTTCAAAAATCAGGTACATGGGGAGTTTTACAATGGAGGCACCCTGCTTCTCTGCATATAAAACTTGCCTGCGGCTCACAGAGCTTAAACTTGCAATTACTGCCAGTACCGGCGGCGCAGGGACATCCATGCTTAAAATAGCATCTGCAAGCCCGGCAGAACCTGCCCATAAAACCCGCTTATTATTTTCTTCTGCATAAGCCAAAACAAATTTTACTATTTTTCTTAGGTCTTCGTTTGTTTCTGCATCAAAGGTGAATATCTGTGCTTTATCAAAATCCGGGGCACTACCTTTATCTAAATCAAGACCAAAGTGAATTATTTTTTCATCAAAGGCAGAAGATAAAATTTTTTGGAGCTCATCAGTTATGACTGGGGTCTTGGGGTCGGAGGCTGCCTCGCTCTTACTAACAGGAACACCGTTAATATACTGAATGCCTTTAACAGCTGTCCTGCCCAGATCCGGGTATGCAGGAGCAAATATAATTAAGTCTGGTTTATAGATCTCAGAAACTGCTTTGATTTCTGAAGCAATATTACCCCTTAGAGTGGAATCTACTTTTTTATATACACAGAAAAATTTTTCAAAGGGGATCTTCTCCCCCAGAGAAATTATTTTTGAAAAAGCTTCTTCTTCCGGTAAAAACCTGGATTCTGTGTCCAGAACCCAGGAAGTGCCGGAAAGGGTATGTTCTCCGGTACTCTCTTCCCCTGCAATTTGCTCTGTGGAAAGAACCACATTTACCGGAATGCCCCTTCTTCGTATCTGCACTCCGGTATCATTGGCTCCGGTAAAGTCATCTGCAAAAACAAGATAACTGTTTTTATTCAACGCTTTTTTTAAAGACTCTTAATTAATGAAAGATCCCCATTAACAGCAGAACGGATAATCGGCCCCATATACTCATCGACAGATGCAGCAGTTAAAGGCACCGGCATATTCTTTAGCTTCATGTCCAGCTGGGGATCCTTGGCAGCAGTCAGGATCTTCTCTATATAGGAATCATTCCAGTTGGGGAGTTCCTGTAAAGTGGTGGGCGCTTTAATTGCCTTTCCAAAGGCGATTAAACCTTTCGCATAGGCAATGCCCAGATCCCTTCCCTTTAATGCTTCGAGATCCTCAGAAATAAAACCGTATTTTTTAAAGATATTCCCCGTAATGCGGATATGCTTTTCTATGGCAGGTGCAAAAAATACAGCATAGTACGGATTCATAAGACCGCAGGCGGTTCCATGACCAGCACAGTCTATGAGCGAGAAACTTGTCATATGGGGGCCGTGTGTACCGCCCACCATAATGGCATAACCGCCCAGGTCTGTTGCCATGCCTATTGCTTCCCTGGCTTCCATATTCTTTGGATCTTCAATTACCATGGGAGAATATTTTACCGAGAGTTCCACTGCGGCTTCGGTAATCTCTGCCATCAGGTCGTATTTGTCTTGCGGAGCATCCTTGGGGAGGCCGGAAAAGACTTCAAAACAATGTGCTATGGAATCCAGTGCTCCGTCTATGGTAAGGGGGACTGGCTGGGTTGCAGTAACATCATAATCAAAGAGAGCCGAAGGCGGAACTATGCCCTCATCCACGATTAATTTTTTTTGGCCGATTACAGGGTCTGTAATATTGGAATACTTGGTGAGGTGTGCACCGGAGCTTGCTGCTGTCATTACAGCAATTACAGGAATTAACTTTTTACCAGTTTTTGCAAGAGCCTCGGAAACTATTCCGGTGCCAAACCAGTGATCGATCTCAGGAGTAACATCACTGCCCAGGGCTGCAAGGAAGTTTGCCGCCTTACAGGCATCGATATTGGAACCCCCGCCGATTGCTATCACCATATCAGGCTTGTAATGGAGGATATAACTTTCTATTCTATACACATCCGCCCTTGGAGCATTGGGGCCTGCATCGGGAACTATGCTTCCCCCCGCCAGTTTAATGCCCGCCTTGTTTAAGGAATCCATTACTGCATCGGCAACAGACTTCATATAGGTGGTATTGCAAACCACAAGGGCATTTTTCCCGTAGGCAGAAGCGAGTTTGCCTATCTCGCCTATCACACCCCTTCCAAAAACATATTTATCTCCCTTCCATTTGGAAAGCAGTTCTCTGGATTTCGTAAAAAGATCGCTCATATTAACTCCTCTAAACCGGCTATACCGGTAAATATCATTTCTCATTTTAATCTATAGAGCAGGTATTGGCAATATTGGCATATCAAATTAAATTAATATATATGAATGGGGAAAACTCATGACAGCAGAAAGCTTCCTGGAAAAAATTAATTCAGGGGATGCAAAAAATATTTTCTCATCAATCTATGGGAAAGATGAAACAGCCCTGGAACGGTATAAAAAGATCACCCTGGATTTTATCAATATTAATACCGGTGAGTTTCCGGAAGTAAACGGAGAAGTAAAAATATTCTCCGTCCCAGGCCGCACTGAACTGGGCGGGAACCACACAGATCACAATATGGGCAGGGTACTGGCCGCCTCTATAGACCTGGATGCAGCGGCAATTGCTGCACCCAGAAAAGACATGCAGGTATTTTTTAGGTCAACCGGTCATAAGGATGTGATAGTGGATCTGGAAGACCTAAGCATCAGAGAAGACGAAAAAGGTGAAACAGCCGCACTGATCCGCGGTATTGCAGCAGACTTTACTGCCCAGGGCACGCCGGTAAAAGGTTTTACAGCCTACTGCGATTCCAGGGTTTTTACAGGCTCAGGTCTTTCTTCCAGTGCGGCAATAGAAGTATTATTTGCAAAAATTTTTGACTCCCTGTACTGCGGTGGAAATAGATCCTCCCTGGAGCTTGCCAAGGCAGGGCAGAGAGCGGAAAATATTTACTTTGGTAAACCAAGCGGCTTAATGGATCAGGCTGCAGCTGCAATGGGGGGAGTAATCTGCATAGACTTTAAGCATAAAGGTAATAATGCAGAAGCTTCCGGAGATTATCCAAAAATAGAAAGGGTAAAGTTTAATCTCATGGAAGCAGGTTATACCCTCTGCGTTATTAACACCGGGGGCAGTCATGCAGACCTTCTCGCTGATTATTCGGCAATCCCCAATGAGATGAAGGCAATTGCTGGAGTTTTTGACAAAGCTTTTTTACGGGAGATTGATGAGAATCTCTTTATGGAAAAAATTCCGGAACTAAGAAAAACTGCCGGGGACAGAGCAGTACTTAGGGCAATGCACTTTTTCAATGAAAATGACCGTGTCATAAAAATGAAGCAGGCCCTGGAGGAGGCAGGTAAAACGGCAGGAGCGGAAACAGCAGGGATAAATAAATTCCTGTCTCTGGTAAATGAATCGGGAGATTCGTCCTGGCAGCTATTACAGAATATCTATTCACCCTCCCATCCAAAAGCACAGGAAGTAAGTCTTGCCCTTGCTCTTACAAAGAATTTTCTTAAGGGGAAGGAAGGTGCCTGCCGGGTACATGGCGGAGGCTTTGCCGGAACCATACAGGCCTATATTAAACATGAGAACTTGGAAGAGTATACAAAACTAATGAATAAAAACTTTGGAAACTCAGCTGTTAAAATATTGAGTATCAGGCAAGCGGGAGCTGTGGAACTGGTACTATAACTGTGACATTTTCAAAGCCGCACAGCGATTACAGAGCTTGCATTAAATAATATAATAGACATATCCTTATACTATGTATTTTAATTTACCCGGACAGGAAAACACTGAAGAAACTGCAAGAATCGCAATTACTGCTGCCAAAGAAAAAGGCATATCCCATGTAATTGCCTCCTCCAATACCGGAGCGACTATTCTTGTACTGGCGGCGGAAGCGCGCAAACAGGGCTATGACGGAAAACTAATCTGCGTACCCCATGTTTACGGCTTTAGAGAAAACGGAAAAAATGAGCTATCCGATGAACAAAGAGCAGAACTGGAGAAGCAGGGAATTACGGTCTGCATTGCAGCTCATGCCCTAAGCGGGGCGGAAAGATGCCTAAGCCGGAAATTCCAGGGTGCATACCCAGTGGAGATTATTGCACATACCCTGCGGATGTTTGGGCAGGGCACCAAGGTCTGTGTGGAAATTGGAGCCATGTGCCTTGATGCAGGCTTAATTCCCTGGGGAAAGGAAATTATCGCCATTGGCGGAACAGGCCGCGGTGCAGATACGGCAGTAATTTTATCGCCGTCCTATTCACACTCCATACTGGACACCAAGGTTCACGAGGTTCTCTGTAAACCCAGATTAAACACAAATTCATAACGGAATTAACTTAAAAGAATTTTGCAGGGAACTGATTGCTTTAATAAGCTCAAAAAAATTTCCTCCTCTCTGTCGGAAAAGTGTTCGGCTTTAAAATTTAACCCCCCTGTAGAAGCTGTGTACAATCCCCTGGATTACGCAAGGGAGCCACATGAAAAATATCTTAAACTGGCAGGAAGCTCGGAAAAAAAGGTAATCTTCCTGGGGATGAATCCCGGTCCCTGGGGTATGGCTCAAACAGGAGTGCCCTTTGGGGAAATCCCCCATGTAAGGGACTGGATGGGCATAGAAGGGAAAACAGGAAAGCCGCCCAACGAACATCCAAAGCGCCCGATAGAAGGCTTTGCCTGCAATAGATCCGAAGTTTCCGGGCGGCGGCTGTGGGGTTTATTCCGGGAACGCTTTGGAACAGCTGATAATTTTTTCCGGGATCATTATATTGCAAATTACTGCCCCCTTGTTTTTATGGATAAAAACGGGGCAAATATTACCCCGGACAAGCTAGGCAAAGCGGAAACTGCTCCATTATACGAAATTTGCGATGAGGCATTAATTAAAACGATAATGCTATTAAAGCCAAAATGGGTAATCGGCATTGGGGGCTTTGCAAAAAAGAAAATTGACGGGGTTATGAAACATATCAAATCACAGGAAAAAAACAGCCTGGAATTTTCAACCCTGCAGATTCTACACCCCAGCCCTGCAAGTCCCAAGGCCAACTCCGGCTGGGACAGGGAAGCAGAAAAAACATTGATCCAGGCAGGGGTGTGGAAGAAATAAGAATTTTAGGGTAAAATGGCTATTATGTCAGTTCCATTATATCCCGATTTTGCTCCTATTTCGCTGGAACACAAGGGCGAAATGCATCAGCAATTATTGCAGACTCCGGACGGAGTTTCAGAATTTACCTTCGCAGGTCTTTACCTGTTTAGAAAACGTTATCAATACAGGGTTTCCTGGCTGGAGGGCAAGACCTTTATAATTTCCGGAATCCAACCCTCCTCCGATCCGGAAACCGCGGGAACGAGGTTTTTCATGACCCCCTGCTCGGCACCCGGGCGCGGTGTACTGAGTGAACTTTTTAAGAGCCACGACTACTGGAAAAACATCTCCGATATGGTTTTAATTCCGAGCAGGCAGAAACTGGAGGAGTGGGGGCTGGACTTTATCGAAGACAGGGACAATTTTGACTACCTCTATTTAAGAACAGACCTGGCAGAACTTAAGGGTAAAAAATTCCATAAGAAGCGGAACCTTATTGCCCAATTTTTAAAACTATATGAAAACCACGAGGAAAAACCTCTTGCCCCGGAAAATATAGGTGAAGCAATAAAGATCCTGGATAAGTGGAGGGCAGACAAGGACGATGAGGGCGATTATGCAGCCTGCAAGGAAGTTTTAAACCTCTTTGGGGAATTCAATATGAGGGGCAGGTTATTTTATATAGACGGAAAACCTGTGGGCTGGTGCCTGGGTGAGCCCATCGCCAGGGGGAGGATGTTTACAATCCACTTTGAAAAAGGCCTGGAAGCCTATAAGGGGATCTATCAGTATATTAATCAGAACTTTGCCGCCTCCCTCCCTGAATACTTCACCCATATAAACCGTGAGCAGGATCTGGGAGACGAAGGTTTAAGACAGGCAAAAATGACATACAGACCCTCGGGCTTTGTGAGGAAGTATAAGGGATTAATCAGAAGCTCCGGTTCTTAATACCATAAATAAAAAAAGGTTACTTAATGAATTTTATAATAGAGAGGCTGATATATTTTCTCCCCGGGATATTGATCGGTCTTACGGTTCATGAGTTCTGCCATGCCTTTGCTGCCTATAAACTGGGGGATCATACATCCAGAGAAATGGGACGCCTCACATTTAACCCCATTAAACATATAGATCCAATAGGACTTTTGTTTATAATAATTGCCGGCTTTGGCTGGGCAAAACCCGTACAGTTTAACCCCCAAAATTTAAGCAATGTCCGAAGGGACAAGGCAATAATTGCCGCGGCAGGTCCCCTGTCAAATTTGCTTTTGGCAATAATATTTTCGGGAATTATAAGACTGTGGTTTCTTCTTTTAAGTCATCTCTTATCAAACGGTAACTTTGAATTTGTTTACAATATAATGTATTCCGGCTTTATGATTGGTTTACTAACCATGCTTCAGTATATCGTTATGATCAATCTGGGGCTTTTTGTCTTTAACCTAATCCCCATTCCGCCCTTAGACGGAAGCCATATAGTATTTTCGGGATTAAATTTAAGTCCGGAAACTGAGTACAGAATAATGAAAATAGGCACTCCCCTATTGTTCATAATTATTATAGTCCAGAGCCAGACCAATATAACCATTCTTCCAATAGGAAACCTTGTCTCCCTGATGATGAACTTTCTTATGCCTTTCTAAAAGGGGTTTTCCGTTTTGTACAGGGTGCCCTTCGGCTGGTTATACGCTATATCGGGAACCCCCAGATAATTAAAAACCGTAAAAAGGGATTTTCCATGCCTGCCAAATGCCACTCCGCCGTGATGGGGGTATCTCTTTGCGATTAACACATGGCGGTAAAATCTTCCCATCTCCGGTATCGCAAAAATACCGATCCCGCCGAAGGAATTTGCCGCTGCGGGAAGCACCTCCCCCTGTGCAATATATGCCTGAAGGGTTCCGTCTGTATTTGCATGTACCCTAAAGAAGGTAATGTCGCCCGGAATTATATTGCCTTCCAGGGTGCCGCGGGTAAAATCCGGCTCCTGGCTGTCTTCCAGACCGCGGTTCATTATAAGCTGGTACTTTAAGCCGGTGTTTTCTTCTTTTTTGAGTTTGCAGAGAGGGGTGTTTCCGCAGTGGAAACCCATAAAAACATCTTTGGAACTGTATTTTTCATATTTGGGCTTAATCTCGGTATTGTACATATCTTTCGGGACTGTATTATTTATATCCAAAAGGGTTACTGCATCCCCGGAAACACAGGCACCTATATACTCAGAAAGTGCGCCGTATATATCTACTTCGCAGCTAACAGGCATGCCCCTGGAAGCCAGGCGGCTGTTCACATAACATGGCACAAAGCCAAACTCACTGCAGAATGCCGGCCAGCACTTGTTTGCAAAGGCGACATATTTTCTAGAGCCTCTGTTTGCCTCCGCCCAGTCAAGGAGGGTAAGTTCGAACTGTGCCATTCTGGGAAGCATGTCCGGGTATTGGTTCCCATGTCCCAGTTCTTCTGCCATTTCCTTTGCCAGACCTTCGATTCTTTTGTCGTCCTTATGCTGGCGGTAGGAGGCAAGCAGATCCAGCTCGGAATTTTCCTGTATTTCTACGCCGATATCATAAAGCCCCTTTATGGGAGCATTACAGGCAAAGAAGTCCTGCGGTCTGGGGCCAAAGCTGATTATTTTAAGGTTTGCAATGCCGATTAAGGCTCTGGCGGAGGGGATAAATTCCTGAATCATTTCTGCAATTTCATCCGGATCACCTACAGGGTATTCGGGGATCACAGCTTTTAATTTTCTTAAACCCAGGTTATAGGAGCAATTTAACATCCCGCAGTAGGCGTCTCCCCTGCCCCCAATCAGATCCTTCCCTGTATCTTCTGCAGCAGCCAGATACATGACTGGACCCGGGAACCACTGGGCAATCAGGGTTTCCGGTGTTTCGGGGCCAAAGTTCCCAAGGAAGACTACAAGGGCATTTACCCCGGCAGATTTAATTTCATCTACTGCCTTTAATGCATCGTTTTCGTTCTCTACTACTGTATTGGCTTCGAAAATAGCTATGCTTTTACTTTTACAGGCGGCAGTAACATTTTTTCGGCGGTTTTCTGAGAGGCTCATGGGAAAGCAGTCCCTTGAAACGGCAATGATACCTAATTTAACTTCCGGAATATTGTTAATATTGGCTCCTATTATGATCACATTTTAATTTAGACTTTTGAAAATGTAAAGTTATTCTTCTATTTTTAAAATTTTCACTTTTGAAGCTTTTTCCATCTGGGAAATTAATGCTGCCATATCTTTAACGAGCGGAGCGTGAAGGTTTAATCCATCAATTATGATTAATTCCAGGGCATGGAGACCGAGTCTGGAAAGAAGAGGGCGCTCTTCATCGGGGTTACCCCTCCAGTTTTTTTTGAAAGAGGAAAGAAAAACCGGCTTTGTGTTTCCATAAAATTCGTCACAGACTACAGGATGTCCCAGAGCTGCTAGGTGTACCCTGATTTGATGTGTGCGGCCGGTCAGGGGAATGGCTTCCAGGACAGAGTAATTTCCGGCAGACCCCAGAAGCCGGAAAGCGGTAAGTGATTTCTTACCCCGGAATTTATCAACTATGGTATGATGTTTTTTGTTCCCGTTAGGCACAAGGGGGAGGTCACAGGATTGTTCTTTCCATGAGGGTCTGCCGCGGACTATTGCAATATACTTTTTTTCTACACTTCTGGATTCAAAGGCAAGAGAGAGCATTTTATGGGAGTCCGCATTCTTGGCAAAAAGGACTAGACCGGAAGTTTCTTTATCTATGCGGTGAACGGTATAGAGCCTGGGGATGTTCAGGAATTCTGCTGCCAGTTTATCCATTCTTTCCCGGGAGATATCCCAGCGGTCAGGACTGACAGCAATTCCTGAATTTTTATTAAACGCAACTATACTCTCATCTTCGTAAACAAGAGAAAATTTAAACCTGGGATCAGACAAATTTTTGGTTTGCCTGTGCCTGAAGGCTCTCTGGGGTGAGTTCCATAAACTCAATTCTAACCCCGTCCGGATCGTGAGTCCAGAACATCCTGCTCTTTGAAAAGCCGGTCTTAACCTCTGCATCTATAATCCCGCCCCGGGATTTAAACTCTTCCTGGAAGGCGGAGGCATCATCCACCTCTATGCAGATATGTTTTATACCAACAGTATTATTATCAGCCTGCTCTCCCATGCCGTCGGGGAAAATCTCGATAAACTGGCTTTGGGCAATATAGAAATAAATTGTTGTTACTTTATTTCCCTCAGCATTGTACATGCGGAAGGCCTCTTTCAAACCAACAACCTCGCGGTAAAACTTTGCTGTCTCTTCTATGTCTTTTGCCCTAATGGCTAAATGTCCCAATGCTTTAATCATAGATTTCCCCCTGTGGCCGGAAGCAATAAACTTCCAGCCTGGTTTAATTATTTTATCTTTACTGCCTGCACCTGAGCCTGAACACAGAGTTCTGCGGCTTTAAAGCAGTGATCCTGGGTCATGGCATTTTCGGTGCGGTTTATGCAGTCAAGGATTAACTGACCAAAGTAAGGGAAGCCCACCTTGCCGCTTACATTGTAATAAGACTCCTCGGTTTTATTTGCCAAATAGACATGGCCTCCGCCAGCATCCTTATGGCCTAACTGCATATACTTTCTCTGCTCGATAAAGCCCTCGGTACCAAGTATTAAGGAACGGCCGTCCCCCCAGCTCTGAAGCCCATCCGGGGTAAACCAGTCCACCCTGAAATAATGGGTTGCGCCATTATCACCTACAATGACGGCATCACCAAAATCATCCAGACCGGGATGGTCGGGGTGGTTGTAATTTGCAATCTGGCTGTGCACTACCTTTGCATCTTTACAGCCTGCGTAAAAGAGGAACTGCTCTA
>Ga0099364_10001633_pt1 | contig 36621 bp, 33 predicted proteins | sample TergutTh196P3_FD_73070 | JGI IMG/M metagenome (GOLD analysis project Ga0099364, IMG submission 73070) | Microcerotermes parvus P3 segment gut microbial communities from Pointe-Noire, Republic of the Congo - Th196 P3 | ecosystem: Host-associated > Arthropoda: Insects > Digestive system > Gut ... | reverse complement strand
CGGAATGAAAAAATGGTAAGGAGGCGGAATTTATGAAAATATCAACAAAAGGACGATATACACTCCGTATGTTGCTGGATCTGGCTGAACATAAGAATGAAGGATTTATTTCATTGAAGGACATATCGGAACGGCAGAATATTTCTAAAAAATATTTGGAACAGCTTGTAACCTTGCTGAGCCGTCCTGAAATCCTGCGTACAAACCGCGGTAATAAAGGCGGATATATGTTGGCTAAAGAGCCTTCTCAATATACGGTAGGTCAAATCCTCCGAATCACCGAAGGAGGATTGACACCAGTTTCATGTATGGAAGATACGCCAAACCGTTGTGAGCGCAGGGGGTATTGTAAAACCTTGCCGATATGGCAGGAGCTAGAGAAAATTATTAACAATTATCTTGACAGTATTACCCTTGAAGATGCTTTAGACAATTTCAAAGATGCCAATAATAGCGAATACTATATATAGACTTATCCAGTAAAATTGCACTAAACAACAGTACCAATTAAAAAAAATTGTAATGGCCTCAAAAACTGACGCTCTAGGTAAATCTCTAGTTTCAAAAAATACTATTTCTATTTCGTGTTGATTGAGTTTATTTATTATTTCTTCGCGTTCGTTTTCTGAAAGAGGTAAATGTAAATTTTCGACACGTATAGATTTTCTTACATCATACATAAACTCAACCTATTTATATGGAAATTGTTATCTTTTCAACGGTTATTTTAACCATTTCTCCCTCGGGCTTATTCTTAATTATACCGAATTCAGTATAATTATAATTTGGTTTGTTATAAGCATGATAGCACAAAGAGGTGGGAAAATGTACACACCGTCATTACCTATAAATATCTTTTCTCATGCTAATAGTAGTGCGTTTTTTATTATAAAGTTCGGCGTTTGGTATGAATCCGTTTTTTTCGTAAAAGGCAATAACTCCTTTATCATGTTCAATGTCAGCGTCAACAGTGAGGAAGCGAGCAGCGCAGTAATCCTCATTACAGTCAATCGCTTTACCCATAGCGGCATAAATCATAAAGGAAACAATACCGTTATATTTTTCCGATAATCTGCCGTCAACAGCCAGCTTGGCAATTTTCATAGCAGGGGTTTCCTGTATTTTTATTTTAATTGGAGGTATATAGCTTAGGTTTTATATTTATCCGCAAGGGCATTTTCCAGGACTTCGACAATCACTTGCCTTATTTCTTTAATTATATCCTTATGCAGCCGTTCCATAGCGTTTTCCGGTGAAGGCGGTACTGCAAAAAGCTCATGGGCTTCAATCCCCAAGGCGACTGCTATTCGTTCCAATACATCAGGGGTGGGAAACTGGCGTGAAAGCTCAATCATGGCAATATATTGTGTGGATATTTCAGCTTTTTCAGCCAATTTTGCCTGGGATAAACCTGATTTTTGACGAAAAGCCTTCAGGTTATTTGCTAATATTTCCCTAAGGCGGCTCATATTTTCCCTTGCTCACTCACGAATAAGAAAATGATAATGTCTACGGCTATATTGACAATCAATAGTATATTGATTATTATTGGCAATTCATTGATTATTGTAAGTTATTTGAAAATATATAAAGAAAAAAAGGGGGCAATGAAGGGAGAACATTGGATAGGGGGTAAATATGCCGTTCTTATTAAAAACAACGATTACTAATTTTCTCAAACTCCGTGATGAACTATCGTTGCGGAACATCCGAAAAGAAATACTGCCGCTTATTCTGATTTTCCCGCTGTCTGTCATTGTCGGAGATTTACGTTACTTTGACCTGAAAATCGAAATGTGGGGTCTCCAGTCTTTTGAACTCATGCTGTACCCGCTGGGGCTTGGATGGCTTGTCCTTGCCTTCATTCCCCAAAAAATGATATTACCTTTATTGCGGACAGCCGCTGTTTGTTCTGCTCTCCTGCTTCCTTTCCAGTTTATACTGACCGAAGACCTGGGACGGCTTGCAGTATTTATGGCATTTCAGTTTATTAACGGTATCTGCGCCGCCTCTGCTTTCTTCCTTTTTTGCTTCCGATTGAATAATGTTGAACGGCTGTTTGGAATGTCGTTGATCATCTTCTATTATGGATTTTGGTATACTATCTGGCGCACTTTCCCCATTGTACAAGATATTGGTAAAACATGGGGCGGCGCACTAGCGGTGGCGGTCTATGTTGCCGTGGTTTTCCTGTGCCACCAGAAAGAACACATTGATTCAACAGAGGACGGCAAGGGGGCTGGAGCGGGATTTGTCATTACCCTGCACATGGTGTATTACACGATCATGTGTACGATAAATTACCTAGAATGGATGGAACACAGCGTGGCCAGTATGCCTTTTGGCATTGGACAATTTGCCGCTATTCTTTTTATTTTACTTATACAAGTACGAATTAACCAAAGCGCATTGTATATATGGCTTATGTATTTGGTTTTGTCCCTTTTGGGGCTTGGCATCCTTATATACAATTCGCAAATAACCAGCATTTTAGGGTCATTAATATATGGACTTGGAGACGGCGTGGGCTACATCATTATTTATTATCTTTGCGCGGGGGCAATCAAAAAAAGCAAGTCGTTGAAAATGTACCGGTTTGCCTGCCTTGTTCTCTTTATCGAATACTGCCTTATCTCCGGAGTGTATTCCCAGATATTAAATTTCTATGATGGGTCGAACCACTATCTGGCATTTGGTGTGGTGCTGGTTTTATGTTCTGTCTGTTTATTGTTTATTCCGGTCATGCAAAAAAGGTTGTATAATGCCGATTGGACAGACGGCATTCATTTACAGGAAATCCCGGAGTATGCCCAGCCGCTTGCGGAAACAGAAACATTCAATGCACGAGATGACCTCGGACTTACCGGAAGGGAACAGGATATTTTAGCCATGCTACTCAAGGGAATTTCCCCCAAGGAAATTGGCTATACCCTGAAAGTTAGTTATCATACGGTTGGTTTTCACCGAAAAAATCTGTACCGTAAGCTGGGAATTCAGAGTATTCACGAGCTAATTACCAAATATGGCTCCGAAGTAAGTTGAAAATACCTTGACCTACTCTATAAAGTAGGTAGAAAAAAGCCTAAAACAACCCAACCTACGCTAAAAAGTAGGTATCCATACACCCCTGCCAATTATATAACCACTAAAGGAAACGAAAATTACGGAAGGAGTTTTATATGAACGAAAGCCAAAAACAGGAAATCACCGGATTTTTTACCGGAAAAGATGCGAGCGCTTTCAAGGGAGTGGTGTTTTTATTTAACAACATCCCGGAAAAAAAATTGCAAAACGCTATTAAACACTATGCTCACTTAAAAAGCGGCGAAGAAGTAGTATTGCTGTATGAGTATTCAGCAAAAGAGGGATTTGTATTGACGACAAGCAGCCTGTATGTCAATCAGCCTACCTATGCGGATTGCAGTGTCGGCGAGTCTGCTGCCATTTCGGATATTAATGATTTTTCATGGCGCAAAGGAAAAGGGCTAATGAATCCAGAAGAATACATCGATATCAATGCCGGTTCACAAACAGTAACAATACAATATATGTACGGAAAACAACTGATGAGTGCGCTGGAAAAAACAGTATCGGTGTTAAAATCAAGCGGCTTGGCAGGGGATGCTATCGCTGCAGCCCAACCTGTAACACAGGAAACCGCCGCAAGCCCGGGATTGAAACATGAGTACGAACAAGGGCAAAAGGAAGGCGAAGAGTTTGCTGACAAACTGCTGGATGTTGCCGATAAAGCCAAAAATGCACTTGGCAAGCTCGGCGGCTTATTTGGGAAAAAATAGATAAGGAAGGTATTATGAAATTTACGTTAAAAAATGCAAGTAAAGTTTGCCTTGTCTTTTTTTTATTTGCCCTGCTACCAACAATGGTGCAGGCGCAGTATTTCACGCCTGACCTGCCTGAAGGCAGATGGCTGTATCTTTTTAGCGGTCCCTCGACACAAGGCGGAGCAAACGCTGCGTTGGCAAGGGTTTTGCATAATGAACAGGTGCGTGTGGACACCGTTAATAAAAACGGCTGGTGCAGGGTTTTTTACATAGATGCAGAAGGCAAAGAATTTAACGGGTATACAAAAATGAGTATGCTCATTCCGCTTGACGAGCAGGCGGCGGAAATGAAAGCTGCCTACGACAAAAAAGGCGGGCTTGAAAAAACGGTTGTCACGCTGGGTATCATTCTCGCAGGAATTGGACTTGTCATATCGTTTCTGGGTTTTATGAAAAGTATAAGGACTATTGTGTTAGCCGCTATAGTGCTGCTGCTATCGGCTGTTGAAATATATTTTCTTACCCAGACGGGCTTTTCTTTCTATTTGCCAAGCGTTGTCGGGTGGAAATGGGCAGCGATATGGTTTGCCTGTTTTACCGTGTTTTTACTGGCGCAAATTTATTTATTTTTAATGACGCTTAAATCTATTACCCCCCTACAGGAAGTCGTGGGAAACTCCATACTTGTCCCATTGCTGGGAGTACTCCTGCTGTTTGTTGCCTTGCTGGTAAGTATCTTTCTGGGTATTGATGAAAACCTTATTTTCAGGATTTTTATCGGAGTGCAGGCGGCAAATGCCGTCTTTGTCCTTATCTATTCTATCGTAAAAATCGGCTTTGCCAGAGGCGTTTTTTATACACTGGTATTTACGTCAGGAATAGCGGCTATTGGCCTTATGGCGCGTGACGTGATAGCAGTTGCGGTTGTCGGCTTATTTGGTTTGTTCTTTGTGCAATTTCTTCTAACAAAATATGCACAGGGAGGATTTACTCAGGTGAAGGTCAAAGATTCATCAGGAAGAATAAGGTATAGGTGGGGAGACGAAGTAAAACCAGGCGATCAAAAAATGTCGTGAACAGACGAACGGGCGGAATGGTCTATACAAGAGTACGCTAATAAAAAAAACATTAGCAGTTCTTATATCATTTTTTCACATTTTTTCTCAAATTAATTAAAGCATTTCCATATATCACGCCATATATACCATAGAGGTACACTATGAGTGTGATGGCTTACGCGCCCTATGGCGCAGGCGGGGTAATAATCAGGGTAGAGGCTGATATCCGCCGGGGGATTCCCGGTATTGATATCAGCGGGCTTGCCGAAGGGGCGGTACGAGAGGCACGGGAACGGGTACGTGCGGCATTCAGAAATTCCGGGTTCAGGTTTCCGCTGGATAGAATACTAATCAACCTGGCGCCGGCAGGCATGAAAAAAGACGGAGCGGCGCTGGATCTGCCCATTGCTCTTTCGGTGATGGAGGCAGCGGAACTTGCCCCTGTCCCTCCAAACATCATGGTGATGGGAGAACTTGAACTTTCAGGCAGAATACGCCCGGTACGGGGTGTTTTGGCGGCAATTGTCGCCGGTCTGGAAGAAGGCATTACCGAATTTATTGTCCCGGCAGATAACCGGGGGGAAGCGGCAATACTGAACGGTATGTCCGCAGCGGTAAACGGTTCCGGAAAAAATCGTGTTATGCGTTTTGCTGCGGTTTCCACCCTGAAAGAAGCAGTTAATGTGCTTTTTTCCCGTACAGAATACGGGGAACTGCCCATGCAAAAACAGACATTCGCCGGTACAAAACCCACCACTGATGCTGCTGGTGATTTCACAGATGATTTTGCTCATGTCCGCGGTCAAGCTGTTTGCAAGCGAGTACTGGAAATAGCTGCAGCCGGAGGACACAATGTTTTGGTCTTTGGCCCGCCGGGAGCAGGCAAGACAATGTTGGCGCGGCGGATGCCTTCAATCATGGCTCCGCTGAGCCCTGACGAAGCGGTTGAAGTTACGCGGTTGTACAGCCTGGCTGGGCCGCTAAAAAGCGGTTTTATCGATCAGCTTATCACGCATCCGCCAATCCGCGCGCCGCACCATTCGGCAAGTGCTGAGGGGATTTTGGGCGGTGGTAGAATACCGCGTCCGGGCGAAATAAGCCTTGCACACTTTGGCGTGCTGTTTCTTGATGAAGCTCCGGAATTCAAGGTAAATGTATTACAGGCATTACGGGAGCCGCTTGAGGATCGGGTGATAAGTATTTCCCGTGCTGAAGGTCCGCTGCGCCTGCCCGCCGAATTTCAACTTATCCTCGCTGCCAATGCCTGCCCCTGCGGGCGGCTTGGGAGTACAGCAACAGACGATGATGGAGAATATAGTGAAAGGCAAATCTGCTTGTGCTCTCCGGAAGAAATATATCGATACTGGCGTAAATTCGGCGGCGCACTGCTCGATCGTATTGAACTTCGTGTTCCCGTTCTCCCGCCAAAATTGAGCGAAATAGGCAAACCATTGGATAACATTGTAAGCAATGACGACGAATCCAGTGCTGATATATCCCAAAGAGTGATTAAAGCCGTAGAAATACAGAAACAACGGTATAAGAGCACGGGAATACGCCGTAACGCATCGATTCCAGCCGGAAAAATAGCGCTTTTTTGCCCCATGAACGAGCAAACTCAAGGTGAGTTTCACAAAGCCCTGGCACGACTGGGACTTTCAGGCCGGGCGTACCATGGTACAGTACGGGTAGCCCGTACCATTGCCGATTTGGCAGGCAGGGAAGATATCTGCATTGATGATCTGTTGGAAGCAGTGCAGCACCGCTGTTACGGCGAAGACCCTTACGAAATAATCACCTGTGGATGAATGAGGGTTTATCTATAATTAAATGTGTTACCGGTTTATGTGTTGCTAAATCCCGTATATTACCATATAATAACACCATAATATCAAGGGGGTTACTATGAGTGATAATCAAGACTTTACGGTAGAAAATTTGGGCAAATGCAGTATTAAGTCGCCCATAGCCATGTCAAAAACGGCGGGAGACGGGATTGCAAATTATGTTACCGATGATCAATTTGTCCGTCTGGGTGTTACTGTCAAGGCAGGAGCGCAGCAGCCTGTTAAGCGTTCGCAAATACTGGAACGAGCCGGTCCGCGGGAGATGATCTATTTTACACCCGCTCATGTACACGCAGGGATTGTAAGCTGCGGCGGGCTGTGTCCGGGCATCAATGATGTGATCAGAGCTATAGTACGCTGCTTGTGGTACCGTTACGGGGTAACCCGAATATCGGGCATTCGTTACGGTTACCGGGGGTTTTTGCCAGAATCGTCTTTTCCGGTAAAACCTCTTGAACCTGATAATGTCGATGACATTCACAAGATCGGCGGCACATTCCTCGGCAGCGCCCGCGGCGGCGGCAAGGAAGTAAGCAAAATCGTTGACACGCTGGAAAGGCTCAACCTCAATATACTGTTCACTATCGGCGGTGACGGCACCCAACGGGGAACACTTGATATTGCCGAAGAAGTAAAAAAACGGCAGCTTAAAATATCGCTCGTTGGAATTCCCAAAACGGTTGACAATGATTTTTCCCTCATAGACAGGTCTTTTGGTTTTCAGACCGCTATTGAAAAAGCAACTGATATAGTAACAGCAGCCCACATGGAGGCAGTCTCCGCCATTAACGGCATCGGCCTTGTCAAAGTGATGGGACGCGAATCGGGTTTTATCGCCGCCTGTACCGCGTTGGCAAGCCACGAGGTAAACTTTGTGCTTATTCCCGAAGTGCCTTTTAACCTGGAAGGATACAACGGGTTCCTGCGCCATCTCGAAGACCGGCTTAAAACACGTAAACATGCGATGATAATCGTGGCAGAAGGCGCCATGCAGGAACAATTGCTCACCGATCGCAAGCATGATGCCGGAGGCAACCTAAAGCTTGCCGATGTAGGTACTTACATGCGCGACAGAATAAATAAGTATTTTGATGAGAAAAAAATGGAGATCAATTTAAAGTATATTGATCCCAGTTACGCAATACGCTCGGCAAGAGCCAATCCGGCGGATTCTATTTACTGTGAACGCCTGGGGAACGCAGCTGCCCATGCGGCCATGGCAGGAAAAACCAAAGTGATAATCGGCCTCGTTAACAACAAATATGTCCATCTGCCCATCGGTGCGGCTATTGCCCAGCGCCGCCATGTCGATCCTGAAGGGAACCTCTGGCGCGACACCCTGGATGCTACCCATCAGCCGGCACAGATGGTAAATAAGTTTGAGAAGTAGTTTGTACTGAGGAGATAACCGGTGGAACAGATTAACAAGACTCTTTTAAGCAAAGGCAGTGTTGATCTTGATATGCCTGATACTGAAACAGACGCATTATTTTCGGACGTTTTGACACAAGCCTGCGCCGAGGTCAAGCCGGTCTCCTCCGTACTGCTCATTCCACCCGATATTACCCGATTCCATTCGCGGGCAGGTATACTGACCGGTATTGCCTGCCGTGAATTAGGCAGGGCGGGAATCGCCGTCACGGTATTACCTGCTCTGGGAACGCATGTTCCCCTGAACGCCGCTGAACGTGAGCGCATGTTTCCCGGCGTGGCGGAGCAGCTGTTCCGGGTCCATGACTGGCGCAGCGATATTGCAGAACTTGGACGTATCGAACGGGAGTGGGTGGAAAACACTACCGGCGGCGCAGTGAGTTATGACTGGCCGGTGCAGGTAAATAAACTCCTGCTTCAAGGCGGTTTTGATCTGATCATTTCGCCGGGACAAGTCGTGCCGCACGAAGTGATAGGTATGGCGAATCATTCAAAGAACATTTTTGTGGGAACCGGCGGCAAGGAAGCTATCGACAAAAGCCATTTTGCCGGAGCCGCTTATGGCATGGAGAAGATCATGGGCAGGGCGGATACCCCGGTGCGGGCCATGTTCGACGAAGGTATGCGCCGTTATGGCCATAAACTGCCCCCCGTCCTGTTTGTCCAGACAGTAATAAGCGCCCGCAGTGAAACAGAAGCAGCTGTATCGGGTAAACCCCGGGGAAGCCTTGCCACGAGGGGGCTTTTCTGCGGGTTTGGCCGGGAATGTTTTGAACAGGCCGCCGCCCTTTCACGGCTGGTGAATGTTGACCTCCTGAGTGAGCCGATCCAAAAGGCAGTGGTATACCTTGAACCGGAAGAATTCCGCAGTACCTGGCTCGGGAACAAGGCTGTATACCGTACCCGCATGGCAATGGCCGACGATGGCGAACTGATTATTATCGCGCCGGCTCTGGAACGTTTCGGCGAAGACCCAAGCATTGACGCGCTGATACGTAAGCACGGCTACCGCCCTGCAGAAGTTATCAAAGAAAAAGTTATATCCGATCCGGAACTGGCAAACAGCCTCAGTGCAGCAGCCCATCTGATTCATGGATCAAGCGAGAACCGTTTTACCGTACGTTATTGTCCGGGGCCGGGCATTAGCCGCCGGGAAATTGAATCTGTGGGCTTCGAATGGGGCGATATTAACGAAGTAATGAGCTGTTATGATGTTACGAAACTTCCAACCGGCTGGAATACTGCGTCTTCCAACAAAAATGAGCGGTTTTTCTTTGTACCGAATCCGGCGTTGGGCTTATGGGCGTTACAGAAAGACTTTATTTGAATTTTAACCACACAGAGACACAAAGACACAAAGATGAAGAAAGATAATTGATGAATAAACTCTTCATTAATGATAGGCGAAAAGCCCTGGCAGCAATAATTATCTGTGTTTTATTATGGGGTTTTTCGTTTATTTCAATAAAAATTACTGTGGCGGTTTTTCCGCCTATGTCTCTGGGCCTTTTGCGTTTTGCCATTGCTCTGGTTTTTCTGTATTTTATCAAGCGAAAACTGGCACCCAAAGAACCATTACAACTGCGTGATATTCCTCTGCTGCTTGGCGCAGGGTTCTGCGGCGTAACTTTGTACTTCTTTTTTGAAAACAACGGTGTATCTCTGGTCACCGCATCGGAGGCCTCCATCGTAACCGGAGCCATCCCCGTGCTGGCGATGATCGCCGATTGGGCCAGCGGAAAAATTACCCGAAATAAAAACAGCGGTTTTCCGCAGCTCAAGGCCCGCCAGTGGATAGGAGCATTTATTTCCATTGCCGGTGTGTGGCTGGTTGCCGGGGTCTCCTTTGCCATTTCAGGCAGTATTCTTGGCTATGTATATATGGCAGGGGCAGCTCTTTCCTGGGTGGTGTATTCCCTGTTAACCCGTCCCCTTTTTGCCCGCTGTTCCCGAATCTACATCGTGTTCTGGCAAACTGTTGCAGGTTTTGCCGGATTTATCCCTTTTTCGATCCAGGAGATAAACCGGTGGGGAAGCCCCAACCTGCCTGTTATCTTCCATCTGGTTTTCCTGGGGGTCTTTTGTTCAGCATTAGGTTACTGGCTCTACGCCCGCTCTCTTGCAGTTTTGGGAATGTCGGTTTCGTCGATGTTCATCAATTTAATTCCGCTGGTAACTGTTTTTTTTGGTTTCCTGATCATGAGAGATCGCTTGACTTTTCTGCAGTTAACCGGTGCGGCTCTTGTTATCGGCGGTGTGTATCTTTCGATGCTGGAGAAAAAACATACATAAGTCCCTATTTCAGGTATTCTAATATTCACTTCCATTAGTATATAATAAAGTTACATACGAAAGATGCTGCCGCAGGCTGCAGACATATAATAGTTAAGGAGACAAGATATGTTTAAAAACAAAGGAAAAACACTTGTTTTTGGTTTGATAGTATTGGCAGCATTGGCTTTTTCTGCTTGTCAAAATAACTGGATGGCTTCATGGTGGCCCGAAGAAAAACCCATTCAGCAGATATCCGGCCCCTTTTTTCAGGTAACATTCGATTCAGATGAAGGGTTGCCAAAGCCGGGAGATCAGCTTATTGCCAAAGACGCGAAAATAGCCAAATTGCCGCACATGACTCGTGGTACCGATGGTTTTGCCGGCTGGTGGTTTATAGACAACGATGGCAGTGAATATGAATGGGATTTTGCAACATACACTGTTCAGTTTGATATGACTTTACATGCTAAATGGGCCACCACTTCACCGCCTAATATTTACACAATTACATTTGATGAAAACGGCGGAAGCCCTAAATTAGCAGATATTTTTATTGTTGATAACCAATTAATCCCCACTCCAACATCTTTAAGGAAAGAAGAAAACAGGGACCATTATCCTGACTGGGACGAAGATGAATCAAATAGCGGGGTTTGGGGCAGCAGCGGTGACTGGATGGGTTTTGGCGGATGGTATACTACATCGACTTTTGATCCGGGCTCTGAATGGGATTTTAGCACGGATAAAGTAACAGCAACCAATCCAAAATTGAGCGGCGTTATGTTAAATAATGGTGCTGTCATAACCCTGTACGCAGAATGGGAGACACGTTATTGTACGGTTACATTTAATGCAAACGGCGGAAACCCGGCGCCAAGAATACAGGATCTGCTTGAAGGTTCAAAAATAATTGAGCCGCTGGCTATGAGCCGCCCCGGTTATGGTTTTGGCGGCTGGTACCGGGATGCTGCCTTTACCAGAGAATGGAACTTTGCCGAGGATACCATCAGCACAGGAACCAGAAGTTTAACGTTACATGCCATGTGGGTCGGGAATCTGTACAATGTAACATTTGTACCTGATGGCGGAAGCCCGGCTCCTGCAGCCCAAAGCATTTCGTATGGCGAAAGGATACCAATGCCGGACATCATGGTTAAAGACGGTTTCGGTTTAGAAGGCTGGTATCGTGATCCGGGTTTTTCCCCGCCATCCGAGTGGAATTTCTTGACAGATACGGTGGACAGTAATACAACCCTGTACGCCAAATGGGGTGTAGTTCATTACAATGTTATTTTTGATACTTCCTTCCTTCTCCCTCAATCAGGGCAGGGGATTCCTGTTCCCAATGGGCAGGATATTGTGTATAACGGCAGAATTGTTGAACCCTCATATCCTACCCGAGCCGGGTATACTTTTGTCGGCTGGTATTCGACACCTGATCAAATCGTCAGTACTCCATGGGATGAACCCTGGGATTTTGATACGCTGTTAAACACCGTTACAACGGGACTAACCGGTACCGGAACCTTTAATCTCTATGCCCGATGGGTTCCCAATATCCAGGGCATGGTCTGGGTTCCCGGCGGCAGTTTTATTATGGGGGATGATAAAACAACCGGCGCAAAACCGGCACGCAGGGTAAAAGTAAGCGGCTTTTACATGAGCGAATTAGAGGTAACACAACAGGATTATCATGTGGTAATGGGAGTACAACCGAGTAATCATTATATCGGATTGGATTTTTTGCCAGTGGAGAGGGTCAGTTGGTTTGACGCAGTGGCGTTTTGCAATGTGTTAACCCAACAAGGCTGGCATAGTTCTGTATCGTGGGGGGGAGCTGCTAATCAAGCGCTTCCGCCGACATCCTACCCGGAGAACATTTGGGTCGGTGGGCTTGGGCCGGGATATGACGATACCCTTGAGCCGGTTTACACGTTTACTTCCCTTACCCGGCCACTTCTCAGCGGCAGCGGGTATCATAATGCTTATCCGATAACCAGCGCCGATGTAACGGCGGACTTTAGCAAAAACGGCTACCGGCTGCCCACGGAAGCCGAATGGGAATATGCGGCACGGGGAGGGAACGGATCGCCGGACGGTTTTCTCTATTCAGGAAGTGACGATCCCTTAGCGGTAGCCTGGTTTAATAATAACAGCTCAGGCACGACAAACGAAGTTGGTCAACTGGCGCCTAACAGCCTTGGCATTTACGACATGAGCGGTAACGTATCCGAATGGTGCTGGGACTGGTATGCCCCGTATGACCCGGACGATGTTGATGATCCCCAAGGCCCAATAACTGGTACCGAACGGGTCAGGCGCGGCGGCGCATGGAGTAACGCCAATACGAATCTCAGGAATGTGGTGCGAAACAGTTTCCCGCCGAATAATTCTACGTGGGTTATGGGATTCCGTGTTGTCCGCGGCCCTACTGATGCGCCCCGGCGGTATTAGGGATTCCCAAACAATCCGTCTCTGAATGCGTTGATATAATTAATGCAATACTCGTCAGATCCCATCAGAGCTTCGGTTGCGTATAACAAACCCATCATGTCCTTGTTAAGCGGATCTAAAATGGCGCTGTCCATACCTGAGTTTATGGCAAGGATCATAAAGGCGCGGTTGATATATTTTCGTGCCGGAAGGTTAAATGAAATATTACTCGCTCCTCCGGTAACATGAATTTCCGGGTACAGTTCTTTTACTTTTTTTATGGTATTGATCACCCGGATAATGCCGTCTTCTGACGTGCAGAGCATTTCAATGAGGGGATCAATATGCAGCCTGTTGGGGGCAATTTTATATTCACCGGCGTTTTGCATTATATCATGAAATATTTCTATTCGCCTTTCGGTGGTTTGCGGAATACCCTTATCGTCGGAGAGCAGGGCTATACATTCCCATTTGCTGTTGGCAATTACCGGAAAAATCGTTGCTATTTTATCTCCTTCACCGGAGACAGAGTTGATAAGGCCGGGGTTTTTACAAAACTGCACCGCTTCGGCACAGATTTTTGCGCTGGGGCTGTCGATACAGATCGGCGTATCGGTAACACTCTGTACCAGATCAATCATCCATTTTAACACTTCAAGTTCCTGTTCTTCCGGCACGGACGCACAAACATCCAAAAAATCCGCCCCTGCCTCAGATTGCTTTTGCGCCATGTTACGTATATAGTCTTCGTTTTTTTCAGCAATCGCCTTTGCCATGGATGGAATTGAACCATTGAGTTTTTCACCGATTATTATCATATTCGCCTCCGCCTTAAGTCAGTATAAAATGAATAGCCTTGTATTACAAGGTAATTCTGGTTATAATGACTTATAAAAAAAGGAGGTATTGTGCCGTTTAAGAATATTGAGCAAAAATTTACCGCCTCCATAAATGAGGTGGTTATTGGCACGGGAGAAAAAGCCGTAACTCTGGGCGGGGAACATGTATTTCCCCTGTACAGTTTTGACGGTGATATACAGAACCCGCCTTGTGTGGGACTGGAGATTTCCGATCTTACAGAAAATATAGCTGATATTACCAGGCGTACCTGCGAAGAATCCGGGGCGGATTTTATCAGCCTGGTTTTTGAAGGCGCCGATCCCAACGGGCTGAACAAATCTGTCGAGGAATGTATTGCGGTATGCAAGGAAGCTGCCGATGCGGCAGCAGCTTGTACGGTGCCGCTTCCGTTAGTAATTCAGGGCTGCAGGAATCCGGAGAAAGACGGCAGGCTTTTCGAGAAAATAGCCGAGGTTTTACAGGGAAAAAACGTACTGCTGCTTTCGGCGCGAGAAGAAAATTACAAATCTGTGGCAGTCGCGGCAGTTCAGGCGTACGGGCAGAAGGCCGGAGCGGAATCGGCTGTTGATATAAATCTTGCCAAGCAGCTTAATGTTTTGATTGCACAGCTTGGCATCCAGCCGGGGAATACGGTGATGAACATTGGTTCCGCCGCCGCCGGTTACGGTTTTGAGTATGTTGCCTCTACCATGGAACGGGTAAAATCCGCAGCGCTTGCGCAAAACGATACCATGTTGCAATTACCGATTATCACTCCGGTTGGCAGCGAGGTGTGGGCGGTAAAAGAATCGATGGTTTCCGAAGATGATTTTCCCGAATGGGGGCCGGTGGAACAGCGCGGCATTCACATGGAAATTACAACTGCTGTTGCAAGCATTGCATCGGGAGCAAACGCTGTTATCCTGCGGCATCCGGCTTCTGTGCCGGTTGTTAAAAAACTTATAGCAGAACTGACAAGAGGCGGATCATGACATTGAAAGGCATCGACATTTTTAAACTGACTCCCAAGACGAATTGCAAAGACTGCGGCATTCCTACCTGCATGGCGTTCTCCATGAAAGTTGCGCAAGGGGGAATAACAATCGATAAATGTCCCCATCTGTCAGACGACGCGCTCAAAGTTTTGGGTGCGGCAACCGAGCCGCCGATGAAACTGATAAAAATCGGAAATGCATCTGCGGGAAATGAGCTGTCCCTGGGCGGAGAAACCGTATTATTCCGGCATGAAAAAACTTTTATTTCAAAAACATTATACGGGGTAACCGTTAATGCGGAAAATATTGAAGCAAAGCTTGCCGATGTAAAAAAAATAGATTATGAACGCATAAGCGAGCGGATGTATGTTGAATTGATTAATATTGCATATACCGGTAATACCACAGCGTACCTGGATGCAGTGCGAACAGCCCTCTCTGCGGGACGAACGCTTATACTTGATGTGAAAGATCCGGATGCTGCAGCCGCAGCGCTGGAAATTGCCCGGGACAATAAGCCTCTTTTGAATGCAGCCGACGAATCAAATTATCAGGCAATGAGTGAGCTTGCTGTCAAATACGGTGTTGCTCTGGGCGTAAGCGGCGCAACACCGGACAGCCTGTACGACACTGTTCGGGCGGTTGAAGGCCTGGGAAATAAAAACATTGTTATCGACGTTGGCGCCGTTTCTATCAAGGATGCATTTGCGCGGGCAGTGCAGATACGCCGCGCCGCACTGAAGGACGGGGATCACAGCTGCGGGTACCCGTCGCTCGTTAATACTGCGGCACTTGCGCCTAACGATAGTTACATGCAGACAGCGCTTGCCTCGCTGTTTACGGTAAAATATGGTTCTATTGTCATTATGGACAGTGTCAGCTACGCTCAGGCGCTCCCGCTCTTTGGATTGCGACAAAACCTGTTTACCGATCCCCAAAAGCCGATGAAGGTTGAGCCGGGAATATATCCCATAAACAGCGCCGATGAAAATTCCGTCGTCGCCACTACGGTTGATTTTGCTCTTACATATTTTATTGTGTCAGGCGAGATGGAACGTTCAGGCGTACCAGTCAACCTGCTCATAAGCGATGCCGGCGGTTATTCGGTACTGACTGCATGGGCTGCGGGCAAACTTTCTGCCGGAACAGTTGCAAAATTTATTAAAGAAAATAATATTGAAGGTAAAATTAAAAACCGGAATCTGATTATTCCGGGAAAAGTTGCTGTACTTAAAGGCGAGCTGGAAGAAAACCTTCCCGGCTGGAAAATAATTGTCGCACCCAATGAAGCGGTAGCTTTGACAAAATTCCTTAAGGAGCTAAAGGTGTAAGGAGGTATCTCATGGGAAAATTTATTACGATTGGCGAAAGAATTCACTGTATTTCTCCGGTAATCAGGGCAGCGATGGAATCCATGGATCCGGAACCTATTTTGAAACGTGCACAAGAGCAGCTTGCTGCCGGAGCGGATTATCTTGAAGTGAACATAGGGCCTGCCGAGAAAAATGGACCGGAGTTGATGAGCTGGGCGGTAAAACTTTTGCAGGAAAACTGTGACAATGTGCCGCTGTGCCTTGACACGGCAAATAAAAAGGCAATCGAAGCAGGTATTGCCGTGTACAATCCCGTAAAGGGTAAACCCATTATCAATTCCGCCGATGCCGGTGATCGCATGTCCTTCATCGACCTTGCCGCAGCAAACGGAGCGATTTGCATTGCCTTGTGCGCCAGCCATGGTGTTCCGGCAGACAATGACGAGCGTATGGCGTACTGCCAAAAGATGCTTGAACGCGGAATGGAGCTCGGCATGGAAGCGGAAGACCTGTGGTTTGATCCCCTGTTCCTTGTTGTTAAGGGAATGCAGGACAAGCAATTCGAGATGCTGGAGTTTATCCGCCAGCTGAGGGATATGGGGTTTAACTCAACCGGGGGGCTGTCCAATGTTTCCAACATGATGCCAAAAAACATCCGCCCCATTATGGACTCGGCGATGGTTGCAATGGCCATCGGCAACGGGTTAACATCTGCCATTGTAAACCCCTGCGACCGGAGACTCATGGAAACAATCAAGTCCGCGGATATAATTATGAACAATAGCCTTTACGCAGATTCATATTTGGAAATTTAAGGAATTGTTTTTGAACAGCCGTTTTTCATCGTCCTCCGAAGTATTTGCTTGGCTTTCACGATTTATTAATTATGAGAGCGGGATGATCCCTCCAAAAATATTTCGCCTGGAAACCATGGAGGCTTTGGCGGAACTTGCCGGAAACCCGCAGCACTGCGCTCCGGTTATCCACATTGCCGGCTCAAAGGGCAAGGGATCGGTCACGGGGATGATTGCTTCAATGCTGGAAGCAGACGGGCGGCGGACGGCCCGGTTTATGTCGCCGCATATCAGCGATTTCCGCGAACGGATTTGCCTGGGCAATGTTTTTTTTGATGAGCCGGTGTACTGCACTGCCGGAGATGAACTACGCGATCTGGCGGAAAACAATGTACCGGCCTGCGGTTACAGCATTTTCGATCCGGAGAAAGGCGGCGATGTCCCTTCTTTTTTTGAACTGCTTACAATATATTTTTTCCTCTGCGCCCGTGCCGGCAGCTGTGATGTTATGGTTGTTGAAACAGGCATGGGCGGCCGGCTTGATGCAACGAATATCGTCGATCCGCTCGTTTCTGTCATTACCCTCATTGAGCTTGAACATACCGCTTTTCTGGGTAATACCATTGCGGCAGTAGCCGGAGAAAAAGCGGGTATAATCAAGCAAGGCAGGCCCCTCGTTCTGGCGCGGCAATGTGCCGAAGCGAAAGAAGTTTTTATCAAACGGGCGGCGGAAAAAAACAGCCCGTTATTGTACTTCCCCGATATTGCCGCAGTTGAAAACCCGAAGATACATTCCGGCGGCACGGATTTTTCTCTTATCATTCTCCCGGCACCTACCCAACACCAAAATATTAATTGCAGGGTAGGTGCTGGGTTGGAGCTTTCCATTCCGATACCGGGAAAAGTCCAGGCGGAGAATGCCGCTCTTGCGGTAGTTGCACTTAAAAAAGCTTTTCCTGACATAGGAGACAAAGCACTTCAACTCGGTTTAAAGCAGGTGAATATTCCGGCGCGCTTTGAAAAAATAAACGCCGCAGTAAACGGAAAATGTATTCTGCCTGTTATCATTGACGGTGCTCATACACCGGAAAGCGCCTCACTTTGTGCCGATACATTTTGTTCGCTGTACGGCGAGGGGGGTGTACTGATTTTTGGGTGTGCTGCCGATAAAAATGCCGCCGGAATGGCACAGGTTCTTTTACCCCGGTTTTCGCATATTATTATTACCATGCCGGGGACATTCAAAGTCAGTAACCCGGAGAAAATCTATCATGTTTTTTCCATGCAAGCCGTTCCGGAAAAAGGAAAAATACTGAATATTAAAGATACCGGCGAAGCAATTCGGCATGCTCTGGATACAGCACTTGAAAACAATCTGCCGGTTCTTTGCATGGGATCATTTTATCTTGCTTCGGAAGTACGGGCGCTACTGGACTACCACTTGTGATTGGCGCACCTGGCTGTCCGCAAAACCATCGATGGATTGTACCAGAGTAAGCCACCAGTTGGCTTCTGTTTCGTTTATATATGGTCCAACACGTACACGGTACAGTGTTCTGCCGTTAATTTCGGGGTTGTCAATAATTGAAGTGATGCCCTGGGATTCCAGAGATTCTTTTACACCCTCCGCACGGATTTTTGTACTGAATGCACCGGTTTGAACCCAGTAGTTTGTTTGCGCTCTGATTGAGTTTGCCGCCGGTTGCAGTGCTGCTGTTTGCTGTGTTCTGGCCGGAGTTGATGCAGACAGAGACTCCGTTTCGGGGAGTGTTCCCGCAGAGGCCGTTGTACCTACCGGGACCGTTGTTCCCGCAGGGACCGTCGTACTTGCCGGACTTGCTGCCGCTGCCGGAGCAGGCCTTTGTGCCGCAGGTCTTTGAGTCGCTGCGGGTCTTTGTGCCGGCTGAGTCGCCCTGACATCGGGAACTGCGACAGAGCGAGGTTGGGGAACGGTGATGGTTACACGGGGAGTTTCAGACTGTCTCTGCGGAGCTGGCTCATGAGTTGCTATTAAAACTTCCGGTTCTGTATCCGGAATTTCTTCGGCGTTTTCGGCTTCGTCCTGAGGATCGATTCTCACAAAATTTTCCGGATCTGTTCTGACAGATGAAATTGTATTCCGGGACGATGAAGAACCCTGTCTTACCAATACTAACGGTATGCTGATTAAAATAAGCAAAACAATGCCTACTGAAACCGCAACAAGTAATAATTTTTTCTTTTCCATAAAGTTGTTAAAACCTCCCCTCGGTCTTTAGGTTATGTATATTCAGCCTGGATAGGATTGCATCAATTGCATCCTCCAGTCTGACGGAACCGCCCGGTTTTCCGGACCCCCGGTTCTCTACTCTGAAAATATCGGCGTTTCCGGCTAAATATTGAGTGAAAAAACTTTTTTGGCTCGAAAACCGTCTGAAAATTGTAATCCATGGAAGCTTATCTCTCTTTTTTGCCCGAATCAGCCTGGTAATGAGGGGAGCGTTTACCAGGATGATGCAATCCAATTGGTTAAAAACAATGGATTTGTGGAGCAGGGCGGCATTAATAACACAATGGTTCATTTTATGAGCCTCAATCCATTCCAGAGTAAGGCGGTTTGCTTCAGGATGAATAATATCCTGCAGTGCGGCTAACTCATGTTCTTTCCCGAAAACTTTTTCTCCTAAAATTCTGCGGTTTACCGAACCGTCATGGTTTTTAATATCTTCCCCAAACCGGGAAAAAACGGACTTTTTTTTATTTTCTATGGCAATATGTCCTAAAATATCCACATCAAGAACAGAGAATCCTCGTTTTTCTAATAGAACTGATATATAATTTTTTCCAGTACAGCATTTTCCGGTAATTCCAATTATCATGTTTTGGTATTATCGGTTAAATGCCGATAATATTATACGGAGATCTCTAAACTACTATATGGTTAATGAAAAAGATGTAGTTATTAAGAAGGATGACTCTTCACAGCAAACAGGCATATACGGCGGCCTGAATGACGGATATGTTACGATCTCTTATTCTGATAATAGTCTTGAAGCTTATGCTGATTTTACTCCCCCTTTCATGAATGGCAAGCCGCTGGATGTCAGCGGAATTGCCAGATTTCTGGACAGTAATAATATTGTTTTTGGCGTCCAGTGGGATGACATAGAAATTGCCCTTGAAGAATGCAATATGACCCGCCGCCATGTTCCGGGCATATTGATAGCGATAGGTGTAGAGCCTGTAGAAGAGGTTATCGAATATTATAAAATAAATTCCTTACTTAATAGAAAAAAGAAGGTAATTACCGGCAAAGACCGTATAGATCACCGTGAGCGATCTCCTTTTATTATTGTAAAACAAGGGCAAATACTTGCTGTCATGCATCCGCGCAAGCCCGGCAAAGAAGGAACAAATGTACACGGACAAGCGATTCATTACGAGACAATCCGCCCTGACGGTGTTACCAGCGGAACAAATACGACCATAGAAGGAAATAAAATAATTTCTAATATTCACGGACAGTTAATTAATTCCAATGGCGTTCTTTCTGTCCAGGAACACCTTATTATCAAGGGGGCGGTTGGATATCGTACAGGGCATATCGTTTTTCCCGGTGATGTAAAAATAGACGGGCCTGTTTCCGACGGTTTTAAAATATATTCCGGCGGCTCGATTGTCGTTAAGCAAACACTGGACCTTACCGAGATTGTTGCCAATGGCGATATTATGGTTTCCGGAGGAGTTATTGGCAAGGGAGCGGGCCGTATTAAATGCGGCGGCGGATTAAAAACAAAATTTATTGAAAGCTGCAGTATTACCGCACGGGGTGCAGTCATAGTAGAGTCAGGAATAATTAACTCGAAGGTATTTTCTCTGGATACGGTCCGGATGGGTGATAAGGGATTAATCCTCGGCGGAGAAATTTACTCTTTACATGGTTTGCGGGCCGGCGGAATTGGGAAAAAAAGGAGCAAAGCTACCTACATACACTGCGGTATCGATTTTGCAATTCAGCAGGAAATGGATAAGTGCATTAACCAACTGCGGATTTTGGGGGTCAAGCTTGCCAAGCTGCGGGGAATAATTGATGATCCGGGTACCGGCAATGAGAAAAAAGCAAAGCTGATGGATTTGTTCCATAAGCTGGAATCAGAAAAGCAGTCTGTGACAGTTCAGCTCACAGAACTCTCGGGCAAAGTCAAAGCAGACGACGAAGCAACCATTGAGGTACTTGGCGAAATTGCCGCAAGCACCCTGATAGAAATATGTAATGTAGCTCTCTATGTTGTTGAGCCGCTTCGTAAAGTCCGCATACGCCTGGATAAGTCAGCCGGCAAACTGATTGTAGAATCCCTGAAATAATTTTAATACATGTTGATAACATAGAAATCTTATGGTATTTTCATAATATATAATGAGGGACTTACACATGAAAAGACCGATAACAATTTTTTCGGGACAATGGGCAGATCTGCCCTTTGAACAATTTTGCGGGAAGGCTAAAGCTTTTGGTTTCGACGGTATTGAGATTGCCTGCTGGGGCGATCATATCGATTTGAAAAAAGCGGCGACAGATCTGAAATATGTTGAAGGGCGCAAGGAAATTCTCGGGAAACACGGCTTGAAGACCTGGGCGATCGGAACCCATTTAGTCGGTCAGTGCGTCGGTGATTTATGGGACCAGCGGCTGGATAATTTTGCTCCGCCCGAGTTGGCGGGAAAACCTGAAGCAATTCGCAAGTGGGCGATTCAGGAGATGAAGTATGCGGCGGCGGCGGCAAAGAACATGGGCGTTAAGGTTGTTACCGGGTTTATGGGCAGCCCTGTCTGGAAGTACTGGTATTCCTTCCCCCAGACCACCGAAAAAATGATCGACGACGCATTCAGGGAAATCGTAAAACTGTGGACTCCTATTTTTGACGAGTTTGATAAATGCGGCATTAAATTTGCCCTGGAGGTACACCCCACTGAAATTGCTTTTGATTACTACACCGCCGAACGCCTTCTTAAAGAGTTTAAAAACCGCAAAACTCTGGGATTCAATTTTGACCCGTCTCATCTGCTCTGGCAGGGGGTTACACCGCACATTTTCCTGCGGGATTTTGCAAGTAAAATTTACCATGTTCATATGAAGGATGTTGCGGTGGTACTGGACGGAAAAGCGGGGATACTTGGTTCACATATTACATTTGGCGACACCCGGCGGGGCTGGAATTTCCGGTCTCTGGGACATGGGGATGTTGACTTTGAAAACATTATCCGGGAGCTCAATTCCATGAACTACAAAGGCCCGCTTTCGGTGGAATGGGAAGATTCCGGCATGGATCGGGACTACGGTGCAGCGGAAGCCTGCAGTTTTGTCAGAAACATCTGTTTTGCGCCGTCAACCATGGCTTTTGACAAAGCATTAAAAACCGAATAAAACCGTTCCAAAGAGCGGCGAGAGCAGCTGCTATGGCTACTACGGCTGCTACGGCTAATTGACATAAAAACATTTTTCCTGTACAAATATGGTATCTATTGAACAAAGGCGTTCATCAGATGGTGTGTGGATTTAATCCCCATCATGTGGTGAGCGCCTTTTTATTTGGAGGAGTTATGCAGCGAGAGGGGCACATCAGAATACCGTCCGGCTGCGCCATATCGGGTATTATAAATAAGGCCGGAATGCGTATGAGCGGGGAAGCGATTATTCAATCCATTGCGGTCATGCATGACCGCTCAAACGGTTTGGGCGGCGGTTTTGCCGCGTATGGTATCTATCCCGAATATAAAGAATACTATGCCTTGCATATATTTTATGATTCCCCGTCGGCGAAAAAAGAATGTGAGGAATTTTTAGAGCGGCATTTTGATATTATCAACCTCTCCAAAATACCAACAAGAAAAATTAAGGAAATTTCCGATGAGCCGCTGATCTGGCGGTATTTTGTCAAGCCGCTGCCGACAAAACTTGCCGACAGCCAGCTTGATGAGCGCGAGTTTATTGCCAAATGTGTGTTCCGGGTGAACACCAGAATAAACGGCGCGTATGTGTTTTCCAGCGGGAAGAATATGGGTGTATTCAAAGCTGTCGGTTTTCCTGAAGATGTGGGACGTTTTTACCGTCTTGAAGAGTATGAGGGATACTGTTTTACCGCTCATGGGCGCTACCCGACGAATACGCCGGGATGGTGGGGCGGCGCGCACCCTTTTGCGCTGCTCGATTACTCGGTTGTGCATAACGGGGAAATATCGTCATATGATGCCAACCGCCGCGCCATAGAAATGTACGGCTACAAGTGTACTCTTCAAACCGATACCGAAGTTATTACCTATATCATTGATTATCTGCATCGAAAAAAAGGCTTGCACTACACAGAAATTGCCTCGGTTATTGCCGCGCCTTTCTGGCAGACCATTGCACGTATGATGCCGGAGGAACGGGCAACGCGTGAGTACCTGCGGATGATGTTTTCATCGCAGCTTATCACCGGCCCATTTTCCATCCTCGTCGGTTTTGAGGGCGGGATGATGGCGCTTAACGACCGGCTAAAACTGCGGAGCATGGTTGTCGGAGAAAAGGACGATATTGTGTACATTTCAAGCGAGGAAGCGGCCATCCGTATCATTGAACCGAATCTTGATACCGTCTGGTCACCAAAAGGCGGGCAGCCGGTGATCGTTCATGTAAACGAGGGGGAGAGTAATGCCGGTTAATTTTATATATCCCGACTATGAAATAATCCGAAACTATGACCGGTGCATTGTTTGCCGCGCCTGCCAGCGGCAATGCGCCAACGAAGCGCATGAATATCTTTCAGATCATAATAAAATGGTCTGTGATGATGCCAAATGCGTTAACTGTCACCGCTGTGTTTCACTGTGTCCGACCAGAGCGTTAAAGATTATGCACAGCGGAAATACATACAAAGATAATTTTAACTGGAACGGTAAGACCATCAATGAATTGTACCGGCAGGCATCAAGCGGCGGCGTGCTGCTGTCGAGCATGGGAAACCCCGAACCGTATCCGGTGTACTTTGACAAGATCCTCCTTAATGCCTCACAGGTAACGAATCCCTCGATAGATCCGCTGCGTGAGCCAATGGAGACAAAGGTGTTTCTTGGCGCAAAGCCGCAGTGTATTGAACGCGATGAAAACGGCCGGATCATTAACAATTTGCCGCCGCAGCTTTCCCTCTCCATGCCGGTAATGTTTTCCGCCATGAGCTATGGCTCTCTGAGCTACAATGCCCATGAATGTTTGGCACGCGCAGCCGAAGAACTTGACATTCTGTACAACACCGGCGAGGGCGGGTTGCATGAAGATTTTTACCGCTACGGCAAACATACCATCGTGCAGGTGGCGTCCGGGCGTTTTGGCGTACATCCGGAATATTTGAATGCCGGAGCTGCAATTGAAATTAAAATGGGACAGGGGGCAAAGCCCGGTATCGGCGGTCATTTGCCCGGCACAAAGATTGTTGGCGACATTTCACGTACCAGAATGATCCCCGAAGGCAGTGATGCAATTTCTCCCGCGCCGCACCATGATATTTATTCAATCGAAGATTTACGGCAGTTGGTGTATTCACTTAAAGAGGCAACTGATTATAAAAAACCGGTCATTGTAAAAATTGCCGCAGTGCATAATGTTGCTGCCATTGCCAGCGGCATTGCACGCGGCGGCGCTGACATTATCGGCATTGACGGTTTTCGCGGCGGCACCGGAGCGGCTCCCACCCGTATGCGCGATCATGTGGGCATCCCCATTGAGCTTGCCCTTGCCAGTGTTGACGCACGCCTGCGTGACGAAGGCATCCGCGACAGTGTATCGATCATCGCCGGAGGCAGTATCCGTTCCAGCGCCGATATTGTCAAAGCGATCGCGCTGGGCGCTGACTGTGCGTACATTGGGACTGCGGCGCTGCTGGCGCTTGGCTGCCACCTGTGCCGGAGCTGCCACGCCGGAAAATGCAACTGGGGTATCGCAACGCAGGTGCCGGAGATTGTCAAGCGGCTCAATCCCGACATCGGGTACAAACGCCTCGTAAACCTGCTTACCGCGTGGCAGCACGAGATCAAGGAGATGCTGGGTGGTATGGGAATCAACTCCATCGAAGCCCTGAAAGGCAACCGGCTTATGCTGCGCGGTGTGGGCTTAAATGAAAAAGAACTTGCAATTTTGGGCATCAAGCATGCGGGGGAATAATATGGACGATGTTTTATATGAAGGCAAATCAAAAATTGTGTGCACAGGCAGAGATGAATCAACCCTGCTCATTCGTTTTAAAGATTCCGCCACTGCATTTAACGGCGAAAAAAAAGCGGAACTTCCGGGTAAAGCACAGCTTAATGCCGCAATCTCAAACATCATTTTCAATTACCTTGCACAGCATGGCATCCAATCGCATGTAATTGAGGTTATTGACAAAACATCGGTTCTGGTGAAAAAAGCAGACATTATAATGGTTGAAATTATTGTCAGAAATATCGCTGCCGGAAGCTTTTCCAAAAAATTCGGCATTGCAGAAGGGACGGTATTGCACAATACGGCTATCGAATTCTGTATAAAAAGCGATGATCTTGGCGACCCGATGATAAACGAGAGTCAGATAACCGCCATCGGTCTTGCGCAGCCGCAAGAACTTGCCGAGATGATTCAGCAATCGCTCAAGATTAATGATCTGTTATACGCATTGTTTGCAAAAGCCGGTATCAAGCTGGTTGATTTCAAGCTTGAGTTTGGCAGATGCGGCGGTCAGATTATTTTGTGCGATGAAATTTCACCTGATTCCTGCCGGTTGTGGGATAGTGAAACAGAAAAAAAACTTGATAAAGACCGTTTCCGGCTGGATTTAGGCAATGTGCTTGACGCTTACCGGGAAGTGTTGGGGAGGCTGCAAAATGTCTGACCGGTACGAAAACCCCTTGTGCAAACGGTATGCCAGCCGTGCAATGCAGGAGATTTTTTCGGATGACATTAAATTTTCTACCTGGCGCAAGCTGTGGGTAGCGTTAGCCGAAAGTCAAATGGAACTGGGGCTTGATATCACAGCTAAACAAATTGATGAAATGAAAGCCCATATTACTGATATTAATTACGAACGGGCAGCACAGTTAGAAACAGAAACCCGGCACGATGTCATGGCGCACATTCGCGCCTACGGCGAACAATGCTCGGCGGCGGCACCCATCATCCACCTTGGCGCGACGTCATGTTATGTGGGCGACAATGCCGACATCATGGTACAGCGATCCGCTTTGCTGCTGGTTAAAAAACTGTTGTTAAATGCTATTGCCAGGTTATACGATTTTGCGGACAAATACAAATCGCTGCCCTGCCTTGGGTATACGCATTTTCAGGCGGCGCAGCCAACGACGGTGGGAAATCGCGCCGCGCTCTGGATACAGGATTTATTGTTTGATCTTGATCATCTTGATTTTGCACTGGGTAATCTGAAACTGCTTGGCTGTAAGGGAACCACGGGCACTGCCGCAAGTTTTCTTGCCCTATTTGACGGCGATCATAATAAAGTAATAGCTCTGGAACAGAAAATAGCCGCAAAGATGGGATTTGACAGCGTTTATCCGGTCAGCGGTCAAACATATTCACGAAAGATCGATTTTTATATTTTATCTGTGCTTTCCGGCATTGCACAGAGTGCGTATAAATTCTCTAACGACATACGGCTGTTGTCGCACATGAAAGAAATAGAAGAGCCGTTTGAAGAATCACAGGTAGGATCAAGCGCTATGGCGTACAAGAGAAACCCAATGCGAAGTGAACGGATTGCTTCCCTTGCACGGTACGTTACGGTTAACGCCCTCAATCCCGCATTAACTGCGAGTTCCCAATGGCTTGAGCGCACCCTTGACGATTCTGCCAACCGGCGCATAACCATTCCCGAAACGTTCCTTGCCGTTGATGCAATTCTTTCGTTGTACATCAATGTAGCCGGCGGGCTAAAAGTATATCCAAACATGATTCAAAAGCGCCTGAATGAAGAACTGCCCTTTATGGCCACCGAAAACATCCTGATGCACTGTGTTAAAAAAGGCGGCGACAGGCAAGTGCTGCATGAGCGAATTCGTAAACACTCGATGGAAGCGATAAAAATAATGAAGCTGGAAGGCGAAAAAAATGATTTACTTGAACGGATTTCATCAGATACAGCTTTTCCCATCACCGAAGATGAAATGAACGAGTTGTTGCAGCCGGAACAGTTTACCGGCAGAGCAAAAGAACAAACTGAAGAATTTTTGTTACAGGTTCGGGCGTTACTCGATACAAACCATGAACTTTTGGGATTGGATGTCAATATCACCGTATGAGGAGGATGAAATGTTAACAGCGATAGTCGGTATAAATTGGGGTGACGAAGGTAAAGGACGCATGGTTGACTTACTGGCAGAAAACTATGATGTGATCTGCCGTTATCAAGGCGGCAACAATGCCGGTCATACGGTCATTAACGAAAAAGGGAAATTTATTTTAAACCTTTTGCCATCGGGGATATTACGCGAAGAAACGATTAATGTCATGGGCACCGGCATGGTGATAGACTTAGAGCATCTGTGCGGTGAGATACGGGCGCTTAAAGAAAAAGGCGTACAGGTTACGCCTAATAACCTTAAAATCAGCGATAAAGCCATTGTATGTATGCCGTATCACAAAGCGCAGGATATATTGGAAGAGGAGCGGCTGGGCGATAAAAAATACGGCTCCACGCGCCGCGGCATCGCACCTGTGTATGGTGATAAATACATGAAAAAGGGTGTAAGGATTGGCGATTTATTAAGTAAAGGAACCTTGAAGCAGAAAGTTGCTGATATACTCGAATGGAAAGATATGACGTTTAACGGATACGGATCCTCTATCGGGAGCATCGCCGATGTCATCGGCTGGCTTACCGATTTCGGGGATCCGATCATCCAGCACATTACCGATACGACAGAATATTTACAAGCCGCGGTTGATGCAAAAAAGAATATTATGTTTGAAGCGCAGCTTGGGTCGTTAAGAGACATTGATTACGGCATTTATCCGTATACCACATCATCGCAGACACTGGCGGCCTACGCGCCCATCGGGGCGGGTATTCCTGGTATAAAACTCGACCGGGTGATTGGCGTTATGAAAGCCTATTCCAGTTGTGTGGGCGAAGGACCGTTTGCGGTTGAAATGTTTGGAGATGAGGCGGCTGTTCTGCGGGAGTCGGGAGCCGAATATGGCGCCGCAACCGGCAGGCCCCGCAGAGTAGGCGGGTTTGATGTTGTGGCGAGCCGGTACGGAATACAAGCGCAGGGTGCCGATGAAATCGCGCTAACTAAACTTGACGTGCTTTCGTTCTTTGATAAAATTCCGGTATGTGTGGCATACGAGGTTGGCGGTGTGAGAACAAGCCGCTTCCCTTCGGGGGACAGGCTCATGAAGGCGCAGCCGGTTTTTGAATATTTAGATGGTTTCAAAACCGATATTTCACAATGCCGGAAGACCGAAGATTTGCCGAATGAGGCAATTAACTATATCCGTTACATAGAAAACGCCGTTGGCTGCCCGATTACGTATGTGTCTGTCGGCGCCGGGCGTGATGATTATCTTGTTATGAGGTGAAAAACATTGAAGAGAGTGTATGTGAATGAAAAGTGGTGCCTCGGCTGCCATTTATGCGAGTATTACTGTGCCTTTGCCGACTCTGATGATAAAGACATGGCGAGGGCGCTGAAGGACGTACAAATAAACCCGAGAATTAAAATTGAAAAACATGATGACATCAGCTTTGCCGTGTCCTGCCGTCACTGTCACGAGCCGTTATGCGTCAAGGCCTGCATAACCGGATCTTTGACGATAACGGATGGTGTAATAACAATCAACGGGGATAAATGCGTGAATTGTTACACATGTATTTTAAGCTGTCCGTACGGGGCTGTTTCGCCATCCCCGGATGGCGTTGTTCAAAAATGCGAGTTGTGTGTCAAGGCAACCGGAGGTACGCCGATATGCGTAAAAGGCTGCCCCAACGGCGCAATTGTTTATGAGGATAGAGGGTAAGCTCATGAGATATGTAATCATTGGTAATTCGGCAGCAGGAATTGGCGCGGTCGAGGGTATCCGGCAGATAGATACACAGGGAGAAATAATGCTAATTACGAACGAGCCGTATCATACATACTCCCGCCCGCTCATATCGTATTTTTTAATGGAGAAGGCAACCGAAGAATCTATGAAATACCGGGATGATGAATTTTATGCAAAAAATAATTGTACATTATGTCACGCTCATGTTACTGAGATAGACTCTCAAAAAAAGCAGGTGATTATTTCAAACGGTAACCGGATATATTATGACAAGCTGCTTGTTGCTGCCGGTTCATCGGCTTTTATTCCAAAGTTTGAGGGAATTAATACGGTTAAAAATAAATTCACGTTTATGAGTCTTGATGATGCCCGGCAGCTTGCAGCGGTGTTAAATCCTGACAAGCGTGTGTTGATAATCGGTGCGGGGCTTATCGGGCTTAAATGCGCCGAGGGTATTTTAAAACGAGTATCACACGTCACGGTATTAGACATTGCACCGGGGATTTTATCCAGCATTTTGGACGAAGACAGCGCTAAAATCATTCAAACCCACCTTGAAAGCAAGGGCATTGAATTCAGGTTGTCAGAAAGTGTTAAGCGATTTGACGATAATTCCGCCGTTCTTGCAAGCGGGGATGCGATTTGCTTTGACATTCTCATTCCGGCGATGGGCGTCCGTCCCAACACCGCTCTCCTTGACGGCATCGCCGAGATTGACCGGGGCATTATCATTAATGAAAAATCCGAAACCTCCGCGCCGGATATTTATGCGGCGGGCGATTGCACTCAGGCGATAGACATATCAAGCGGCCAGGGTAAGATCATGGCCCTTTTACCAAATGCGTATATGCAGGGGGAATGTGCCGGCATCAATATGGCAGGAGGTGAAAAATATTTTGACAAGGCAATCCCCATGAATGCTATCGGTTTTTTTGGTTTGCACATCATCACAGCGGGAAATTACTGCGGTGATGTGTATGCACAAGATGGAGACAGCAGTTACAAACGCCTGTTTTACAGCGGCAACAAACTCAACGGATACATTCTTGTCGGCAGTGTGGAGAAAGCCGGTATTTACACAAATCTGATCCGGGAGCAAATCCCCCTTGATACTATCGACTTTAAGCTCATCTGCGAAAAGCCGGGGCTGATGGCATTTACGAAAGAGGATAGAATGGCCAAGTTAGGAGGCGCACGATGAATATTAATGCTAAAAGTATTAACTTCAAAGAGCTGAATGAACAGATTAAATCCTCGGTGGAAGATGTCTGCATAGATAATTGTTTCGGTCAGCGATTTATGGGCTGCGGAATGCACGGAAAGACACTTACCATTAACGGCACGCCGGGTAATGCGTTAGGCGCATATCTTGACGGCGGGATCATTGAAGTAAACGGCAACGCGCAGGACGCTGTGGGCGACACGATGAACGACGGAAAGATCATCATCAGCGGCAACGCGGGCGATGCACTCGGTTATGCCATGCGCGGCGGCGGCATTTTTGTGCGCGGCAACGCCGGATACAGAACCGGCATTCACATGAAGGCCTACAGGGACAAAATACCGGTGATTGTCATAGGCGGAACGGCGGGCAGTTTTCTTGGCGAATACCTTGCCGGAGGAATTATCGTGGTGCTTGGAATAAGTTCGCACGATGTGCCAGTGGGTAATTTCACGGGAACCGGTATGCATGGCGGCCGGATATTTCTGCGGACAGACAAAGAACTTGCCGCCCTGCCGGCGCAGGTCACGAAAGAAATCGCATCCGGTGAAGACATGGAGGAGATACAGCCGTACATAGCCGAGTTTGCGGGGTATTTTGGCATGGATGCGGACGCGCTTTTGCACGACAGGTTTTTTGTGTTAAAACCAAATGCAAAAAACCCGTATAAGCAGTTGTATACGGCGAATTGAGAGAAAGGATGGTACGTAATGTGCGGCATTATCGGATATGTGGGAACTCAAGACGCTGTCCCAATCATTATGGATGGGCTGAAAAAACTTGAATACCGGGGATATGACTCGGCGGGCATCGCCGTTTTCGGCAGACACGGATTTGACGTCGTTAAACGAAAAGGGCGTTTGACGGCGCTAGAGGAACGTCTTGCGGGAGAACCGATTGATGGCCACATGGGTATCGGGCATACCCGCTGGGCTACGCACGGAGAACCGTCTGATGTCAACTCACACCCGCATGTAGGCAGTGGAAACAGGGTTGCAGTTGTTCATAACGGAATAATCGAAAATTATAAACAGCTTAAAGAACGACTTGAGCGCAAGGGCGTAACCTTTGTTTCCCAAACCGACAGCGAGGTTATCGCCCAGCTTGCCGAGTATTACTATACCGGAGATTTACTGGATACTGTCATCAAGGTTGCAAACGCCCTGGAAGGTTCTTATGCGCTCGGAATCATGTGTCTTGATGAGCCGGACACGCTCATTGCGATAAAAAAAGACAGCCCCCTGATTATCGGTGTTGCCGGAAACGGGCTATTTTTAGCATCCGATGTTCCCGCTGTGTTAAAACATACCAATAAAATTTATTATTTAAACGATCGGGAAATCGCGGTACTGACAAAAGATCAGGTGGAATTTTTCAATCCGGACAAAGAACCGATTCAGAAACCGCAGGAAACCGTTACATGGAGTGTAGACAGCGCCGAAAAAGGCGGGTATCCGCATTTCATGCTCAAAGAAATTATGGAACAGCCCGGGGTTTTACGGGAGACGATTCAGTCAGTTATACATAACGGTGATAATAAAAATATCATTGACAATATTGATGTTACCCGCTTTTCCAAGATCGTCATTACTGCCTGCGGCTCTGCGTATAACGCGGGAGTTGTGGCACGATATGTGTTTGAGAAACTGTGCAGAATTCCGGTTGAGGTTGAGTTGGCAAGTGAATTCCGGTATAAAGATGCGATAATTGATGAAAAAACGCTGGTGATTCTCATCAGTCAATCCGGCGAAACGGCGGACACCATCGCAGCCATGCGGGAAGCGAAATCAAAAGGGGCTGTCACTTTATCAATCGTTAATGTTGTCGGCAGCACAATCGCAAAAGAGGCGCAGCACACGGTCTATACACTGTCGGGGCCTGAAATTGCTGTTGCGACCACAAAGGCATTTTCCGCACAGCTTGTTGTGCTGTATGCATTGGCTATTCGGTTTGCCGCTAAACTGAAAAAAATTACCCCGCAGACCGAAACCGAACTGGTATCGGCGCTTGTGTCATTACCGGATAAAGCTGCGGAATTACTGATCCAAATAAATTACATACAAAAATACGCATCTGAATGTGTTGGTTATAAAAGCATTTTTTTCATTGGCAGAAATATTGATTATGCCATTGCGCTTGAGGGGTCTTTGAAACTCAAGGAAATTTCCTACATCCACTCCGAAGCGTATGCCGGAGGTGAATTAAAGCACGGAACAATCGCGCTCATCGAAGAAAATACCCTTGTCGTCGCTATCGCGTGCTGCAAAAGCTTATACGGTAAAATTCAGAGCAATGCGGAGCAGGTGATCAGCCGCGGGGCAAAGGTGTTGTTTGTCGGGAATTGCATAGATGCCGCACCGGGTGACAAATTGTCCCTCATTACCCTGCCGCAGATCAATGAATTGTTTTCACCGTCATTATCGGTAATTGTATTGCAGCTTTTCAGTTACTATGTAGCTGCCAACAAGGGGTTAGATATTGATAAACCCCGCAACTTAGCAAAGAGTGTTACCGTAGAATGAAGTTACACGAGGAATGTGCTGTTTTTGGCGCCAGTTTAACAACAAACGAAGCGCCGGGCATTACGTATAACGGATTACTGACATTACAGCACCGCGGGCAGGAGGGAGCGGGTATTGCCGTTGTACATAACGGAAAAATACACTGTCGTAAGGATGTTGGCCTGGTCAGCGAGGTGTTTTCTTCCGGCAATCTGGAAAAGCTCCCCGGCGCGGAAATTGCCGTTGGGCATACCCGTTATTCGACAACCGGCAACAATACTATAGAAAATGTCGGCCCGTTTATTACCGAGTATCTCACCGGCCGTATTGCCACAGCGCATAACGGCAATATTACAAACGCGCAGGAACTTCGTGATGAATTAAAAAAACAGGGGCTTCAGTTCAATGCGACCAGCGACAGCGAGGTTATTTCTTCGTTAATGGCATACTGCATTACAAGAGTAGACGATGTATTATTTGGGATCATAGAAGCGGCAGATTTGTTGCAGGGAGCGTTTTCACTCGTAATTGCAACCAGCGGCAACCGGTTGATCGCCGTTCGTGACCCGAACGGAATTCGTCCGCTGTGCATAGGGCGCAATGAAATCGGCTATGTCATTGCGTCTGAGGACTGTGCGCTGCAAGCGTGCGGGTTCAATTTTGAAAGAAATGTTCTGCCCGGCGAAGTTATCGTTGTCGAAAATGGAAAGATCACCCATCAAGGCATAAAACTGGGCAAAAAAGAACATGTGTGCGGGCTGTGTATTTTTGAATTTGTGTATTTTGCCCGCCCCGATTCGGTTATTGACGGGCTTTCCGTGTATAAAGCACGGTACAACATGGGACGTGTGCTTGCCGAAGAATTTCCCGTGGACGCCGATGTTGTATGCGGTGTACCTGACTCAGGACTTGATGCGGCCAATGGCTACAGCGCAAAAAGCGGGATACCGCTTGTGTCGGGGTTTGTGAAGAATCGGTATATCGGCAGAAGTTTTATTTATCCAACACAAACCCAGCGTGACAGTGCGGTTAGACTCAAACTCAATCCGCTGTCGGCAATTATCAGCGGGAAGCGCATTGTCCTTGTGGATGATTCCATTGTTCGCGGCACGACGAGCGAAAAAATTGTACGCAGTTTAAAAAATGCCGGTGCAAAAGAAGTGCATATGCGGATTTCTTCACCGCCGTTCCGTTATACCTGTCATTACGGAACAGATATTGACAGCGAAGAAAACCTCATTGCCAATAAAATGAATCTGGAAGAAATCTGCCGCAGTATTGGCGCGGACAGTCTGGGGTATATCAGCATTGAAGGATTAAAAAAAGCGTGTGACGAGTGCGTATTACCGCTGTGCACAGCTTGTTTTACCGGAAATGACGCAACCATTCGGGACAAGAAAAATATTTTTGAGCATGAGAAATAATTATGAAAGCATATATAATACTGGAAAACGGCGTGGTATTTGCAGGGGAATCATTCGGAGCAAGCGGCGAGACTGTGGGAGAAGTGGTTTTTGCCACCGGCATGACCGGTTATCTTGAAACGCTGACCGACCCAAGTTATTGCGGACAAATTGTAGTTCAAACATTTCCGCTAATCGGCAACTACGGCGTTATTCCCGAAGACTTTGAAAGCCCAAACACCGGAGCAAAAGCATACATCGTAAAATATCCCTGCCACAACCCATCCAATTTTCGCAGCGAGAATAACCTTGACGCATTTTTAAAAGAGCGCGGCGTTATCGGGCTGTGCGGCATCGACACCCGCGCCCTGACACGAATTATCCGCACCAGCGGCGTGATGAACGGCAAAATCACCGCCGCCGTGCCAACCACCGCCGACCAAGCCGAAGCGCAGGCATATACGATCCATGACCCGGTTGCCGCTGTCAGCGCTCCCGCTGAATTGACCGGTACCGGCCGCCGCCGTGTAGCTTTGATTGATTTTGGGGCAAAGCGCGGAATTGCCGATGCGCTTGCAGCTAACGGCTGTCAGGTATCATCATTCCCGCACAACGCTTCGGCGGCGCAGATACTTGCATCAAAGCCGCAGGGGATCATGTTGAGTAACGGTCCGGGTGATCCGGCCGATTCTGCCAATGCCGCAATTGTGGAAACCATTCGTGTGTTGGAAAAAAGCGGGATACCGTTATTTGGCATTTGTCTGGGGCATCAATTGCTGGCGCTGGCAAAAGGGCACACAACCCGCAAACTCAAATTTGGGCATCGCGGAGCAAACCAGCCGGTGAAGGAAACAGCCACCGGAAAGGTGTACATCACCAGCCAGAACCACGGATACGAGGTTGTTGCGAATAACAGCTCTTTTATCAATGTTAATGATGGAACATGTGAAGGATTGGATTACGGCAATTCCTTCTCCGTGCAGTTCCATCCCGAAGCGCGCGGCGGGCCGTCGGATACGGCGTTTTTGTTTAACCGGTTTATTCAAAGGATCGACGCGTATGCCCCTAGATAAAAGTATAAAAAAAGTTTTGGTCATAGGTTCCGGCCCCATTGTCATCGGGCAGGCGGCGGAGTTTGACTATGCGGGTACACAGGCTTGCCGGGTATTGCGTGAAGAAGGGATCGAGATTGTCCTCGTCAATTCCAATCCTGCCACCATTATGACCGACAGCACCATTGCCGACCGGATTTACATTGAACCGCTGACACTAACCACCGTCAAACGCATCATCGAAAAGGAGCGCCCGGACAGCATTTTATCCGGTCTTGGCGGGCAAACAGGACTGACTCGCTGTATGCAGCTTGCCAAAGAAGGTTTTTTGGAAAAAATGGGCGTGCGACTTTTAGGCTCTTCTCCGCAAACCATCGACAAAGCCGAAGACCGGCAGCTCTTCAAAGATACCATGCTTGCCATCGGCCAGCCCTGCGCCCCGTCGATCATTGCCACCGATATTGAAACAGCGCTTGCCTTTGCTGAAAAGATTGGCTACCCGATCATTGTGCGCCCGGCCTTCACTCTGGGCGGCGCAGGGGGTGGGATTGCAGAGGATGAATCTGCACTGCGCGAGATCGGTGCAGGTGGTTTACAACTATCGCCCATACACCAAATCTTGATCGAAAAGTCCATTGCCGGCTGGAAAGAAATCGAATTTGAAGTCATGCGCGACCGTGCCGACAATGCAATCATCGTCTGCTCAATGGAAAATTTTGATCCGGTGGGCATCCATACCGGCGACAGCATTGTTATCGCTCCCACTGTTACACTGGCAGATAAAGAATATCAAATGCTGCGATCTGCGTCACTCGACATTGTCCGCTCGCTGGGTGTGGAAGGCGGCTGCAATGTACAGCTTGCCCTGCACCCGCACAGCTTTGAGTATGCTGTTATCGAAGTCAACCCCCGCGTATCCCGTTCATCGGCACTGGCGAGCAAAGCCACCGGATACCCCATCGCCAAAGTCGCCACGAAAATTGCCATCGGTTATACCCTCGACGAAATCCCCAATGCCGTCACCGGAACCACATTTGCCGCCTTTGAACCGGCATTGGATTATGTAGCGGTCAAATTTCCCAAATGGCCATTCGACAAATTTGTCTATGCACAAAAAGATTTGGGAACACAGATGAAAGCAACAGGCGAAGTCATGGCCATCGCCGACAGCTTTGAAGAAGCGCTGCTGAAAGCCGTGCGCGGCGCGGAACTTGGTCTGGATAGCCTTGATCTGCCCCGCCTGTCAACACAAACCGATAATGAAATTCGCCAATCGCTTAACACCGTAACTGACGAACGACTGTTCCTTCTCTACGAAGCCATCAAGCGCGGATTTTCCATAGACGACCTGCACCTACAGACCAAAGTAGATCGTTGGTTTTTACACTGTCTGACCGGGATCAGGGATCAGGGAACAGGGAACAGGGATTGTTGTCCGAAAAAAAATGGTACTTCTGAGGTGTGCACTGATAGTCCGAATACCAATATTCATTCCTCATTTTCTAACCCCCAGCCCCCCAACCCCCAACCCCCGGCCCCCGGCCCCCGGCCCCCCTCCCCCATCTTCCAAAAAGTCGACACCTCTGCCCCCCCGGTTTAGGCACAAACCCCCTACTTTTTTTTCCTCCCC
>Ga0099364_10001632_pt1 | contig 36633 bp, 20 predicted proteins | sample TergutTh196P3_FD_73070 | JGI IMG/M metagenome (GOLD analysis project Ga0099364, IMG submission 73070) | Microcerotermes parvus P3 segment gut microbial communities from Pointe-Noire, Republic of the Congo - Th196 P3 | ecosystem: Host-associated > Arthropoda: Insects > Digestive system > Gut ... | reverse complement strand
AAGATAATCAAGAGATTTCTCCCTTCGGTCGAAATGACTCTGTGCGGCTGTAAAAAAGGGGGAAGGAGTGCGGCGGCTTCGCCGCCGCACTCCTTCCCAGTTCTCCGTTTTAAAGCAGACGGTCATTTCGACCGCAGCGAAGCGGAGGGAGAAATCTCAATCTTAACGGACTACCGCCGTTTCCACACAAAAAGTCGTAGAACCATAAAAAAAAGGGCGTTCCGTTAGGGAATCGCCCATAAAAAATAAAAATGAAAAAAAATTAGTCTACAATAAGAAGTTGTACTCTTCTATTTGTTTTTCTGTTTTCTTCGGACGAGTTGGGTACTAACGGTTCAGTATCGCGTTTTGATGTTAAAATCAAGATGCGGTTTTCGCTAATTCCCTGTGAAATCAAATAATCTCTTGCTCTTTGTGCGCGTTCCATGCCAACTCTCTGGTTTACGTCGTCGGCGCCTATGTCGCATGTGTGTCCGTTTATGTTTACGCGAATGTTGGGGTATTGCCTCAACGCCGCTACTTTTTCTTGGAACTCGCGGGTTTGTCGGTCGTCGAGTACTGATTCATTTATTTCGTACCCATCTGTAGGTTTTTCAATAACGCTTCTTGCCGACATTAGCGCACTCACGGCTTCTCTTTCAGCGCGGGCTGCATCTTCTAACGCTCTTCGCGCCGCTTCATTTTCACGCGCTAAATCTTCTGCTGCACGGCGGGCTGCTTCTTCTGCTGCTCGGCGTGCTGCATCGTCTTCGGCAGGTTGCTCTTGCTGACGGGGCTGGCTGGAAGCAGTAACCGTTCCGCGACCGCCGCCGCCGCGACCGTCAGTACCTAACGACAGCCTGACCTTTAGACCAAACGCCAATGGCGAAAACTTGTCGGCTATAGCGCGCGAATTTTTTGCGTCTGCCGTTGCATAATCGCCGGTAAAAGTTGCAGAATGTGAATGTAAAATGCCGTTTACATCAAAATTGCGATCTGCTGAATTGTAGTGTACAAAATAATTTAAGTCTCCTTTATTTTTATTGACGTTGTTCAATCCGTAATCAAGAAAAGCGCCTATGTAAAGGGCAGTTTTATTGGTCAATCTCAATTTTACGCCCGCTTCTATTGACGCCAAAACGGCTGCTTTAATCTCCAAATCGCCCTTGCCGGAAAAATTTGGATACGAGGAAAGCCCTAATGCGGGGTCTTCACGGTATGGATACTGTTCATGGGAGAACCATCCCGTATTCTGAATGTTTCCGCTACTGTTGAAACTACTGCTAACCGGTATTGCAACCTTTGCTCCGGCAGCGGCATAAAACAAGCCCCCTGTTTGATATTGAAGCATGATTGGTATTTGCAGCATCGAAGCCTTTTGTTTTTCACTGAAACCCGTTGCTACGCTACTGAATATAAAATTATCGCCAACAAAATCAACAGTTACGTAGTGATGACGTAAATTGTCGTTTTTCTGGTCGAATTTGCTATTATACAGCGAAAATTCTACGCCTGTTCCAACGCCCCAATATGGCGAAAAGAAGAAGTGGTATCCAAGACCGAAACCGCCGCCGAAACCGTTTGTTTGCGAGCCTGCCGCAGGACTATAATTAAGTCCGAATATTCCGCCCGAGCCTGAAATTGAAAACTCGTGCTTGTCGTAGCCCGTGCGATAAACCTGTTGCGAATAAATTGTGCTGCACAACCCTGCAAGGAGGGTACTGAATATTATTACCAAGTTTTTCATCGAAATTTAATATTTATTTGTTTATATTTTTTGAATAAAAAGTCTTAACCATGATTACGTAAACCATGGTTAAGACCGCTATGTTTTATTAATCAATTATCAACTTAACTTCTTTTCTGAAATTATTATTTCCGCGAAGAATTATGATGTACGCGCCTGAAGCGTATCTTCCGTCAATTTCGGTTATTCGCGCCCGTACAGGCTGAGTGTGAACTAATCGTCCCAAATTGTCGTAAACTTCAAGCATTACGCCGTTAAACATTTCCTCATCCATTTCTACATCAACGAAGAATGGCAGTCCTGATGATACAGGGTTAGGATATGCAATCAATTCAACGCTCGCTGATTTGCCTTCTTCACCTGTGCGGCAACTGCGTATCAACCCGCGCTGACTCATTGCCTCTACGCGAAATCCCGTTGGTATGGAACCGCCAACCGTGGAGCCTGTGTCGTATGAACGATCAGTACTGACGGTTGCGCCACTGCTTTCGTTAATCCATTTGTAACTGCTGAAAACAAGGTCGTGAACAGCAGGATTTTCGATAACTGTATAGCGATAGCCCCACCTGTCCTGTACCATTTTATCCCAAACCATTGGCACATTGACGGTTAATGTATATGTTACATTACCATTGATAGTGATAGTGTAAATGTTATTGCCGTCTTTCAAGCTGGCAAGAGTAATTTCTTCGTTGCTTGAAACGTTTCTGTCAATTCCATCGCCTTTGATATTAATTACTGTGCTGTTTGATGTAATTTTTATCATCAACGTATTTTCGCCGCAATTTTCAAAAGGTATGTCGTAATCGAAATCCGAGCCATCGTGGTCAATTCGCGTACTGCCGATTGTAATATACACGTCGGCTGCTTCATCAGGATACAGCGTTACATCAACAACTACTACAAGGTCTGCATCGCTGACGTTGCGATTTACAGGCACAGAGCCATCAACGGTTACGAAATCTTCCTTGAACACGCTGTATGTGTAAGCGCCGGGTATAACGCCCACTGCCGTATAGCCAATCAGCGTTATTCCGTTGAACTCTACAGTTGCGCCGTCTAATGGATCGCCGTTGCTATCGGTTACATTGAATATTACGGTAAATGATTCAACCTCAACTGTTTCGTCTCTACGAAGAAGAACATCTACAGTCATATCTTCTCTAACTATTACATTGCCTATTGCAGAATAATAACCCGCTTTAGATACGATGTAGTGATATTCGCCGTCTTCCAAATCGGATACGGTATAGCCGGTTGTTACTACCGAGCCGTTGAATATTACAGTTGCGCCGACTACGGTTACATTAGAGCCGTTTACCTCTTCATAAACGTTGAACGTTACAGTGTAGGTTTCAACAATTTCGTTGGGTTTGATTTCTTCGAGTTCTACCGTAATCGCTAAATTGCCGTTTACATATACTCTGTCCGAAGCCAAACGATAACCTTCCTTGGATACGTTATATACGTATTCGCCCAATTTAACTCCTGAAACTGTATAGCCTGCCAGCGTTATTCCATTAAAAACTATGGTTGCATCAGCAATCGCTGCTTGGCTTTCCTTATCAACAACAATGAAAGTTACAGTGTATTCATCGTAAATCGGAGTTCCATCTTTTTCGAGTTCAACGGTTACAACCATATTATCGTCTACTACAACGCTGCTGCTTACCGATTTGTAACCTTCCTTATATACGCTGTATAAATATTCGCCTTCATAAATTCCTGTGGCAATATATCCCGTCAGAACCGAGCCGTTGAATATTATTGAAGCGCCGACTACCGTAATTGTATTATCTGTTTTTTCAACTATATTGAAAACTACATTGTAAGTTTCTTCGGCGCCGGTTGCTACTTTAAGCGTTACAGGCTCAATAACATCGGCGGCTACTACTGTAACGCTGCCGGCTTCTGTTATATAGCCCATTTTTGACACGCTGTAGAAGTAAGTACCCGGGAAAACGCCGTTAACGGTATAGTATGTGGTCAAGGTTTCGTTGTTGAACACTATCGTGGCGCCTTCTATTGGAGCGCCGCCCTCGTCAACTACAGCGAAAGTTACTTTGTAGTAAACTCCCGTATAAGCGGGGTCTACCTCAAGTACAACTTTTTCAACTATGTTAGAGTTTGTTACGTCTACCGTGCCTGATTTAGGTAAAAATCCTTCTTTCGTTACGGTGTAACTGTATGTTCCCGGAGCAATGCCTGTGGCTATATAGCCGGGAAGTTCCTTACCATCGAACACAACGGTAGCGCCTGCAATCGAATAGTCGTCTTCATCTACTATGTCGAATGTAACATTATACTGACTTTCCGAGTATCTTGCAACGAGTGTCATGTGGTTAGTGACGGGGTCATTGAAATCCCAGAGTTGTTGTTCGTTGTTGTAGTTGTACCAGCCAACGAATGTGTAATACGGTTTTACGGGGTCGTTAGGTCTTTCTACAGTAGTGAAGCCGTCATTTTCAACGCCTATTGAGAATGGCGGGTCTATGCCGTTGTCGGGGACAAATGTTACCATATACTCACGTATGCCAATCAATGTATAATTCGCAATAAGCGTAAGATTTTCAGTAACAGGCGTAGAGAAATGCCATATATTACCTTCTGACGTAAACCAGCCAATAAAAGCATGCCCCGGTAAAAATGGATCGCCCGGTCTTTCAACAGGCTTGCCAATTTCTACTTCCACCATAAATGGTTGCGTTAAGTCATTGTTGTTAGGTAAAAATGTAACAATTACATGCTCGTCGCTTGAAGATTCAAACCAGCTTGCTGTAAGCGTCATGTGTCCTGTTACGGGCGCGTTGAAATCCCACAACGTTCCTGCGGCTGTGCGCCAGCCTGTAAACGTATAGTCGGTTTTTGTTGGATCTTCGGGGCGGGTTACAGGGGTTTGATCATCAGCGGTTACTTGCACTACTTCTGCCGGCGTTTTGCCGTCTTCGTATATAAATGTTACCGAATAAAAACCGGAAGTAGTTTCTGCCCAGCCGGCATACAAATCTAATGGTTCACTTCCCTGTTGAACAGTTGTTGCGAAATTCCACAGATTAACACTTGTCGTTTCTGTAAACCAGCCAATGAATAGATGTTCCGCGCGCGTTGGCGGAGTAGCGGGCGCTGATACGGTAGAGCCGACGTTTACAACGCGGACAAGAGTTTTAGGCTCGCCGCCGTTGCCGTGAAAGACTACTATACGTTGATTAACAGGATTAAACTCTACAAAATAAGCATGAAGTTCAATATTGCCTGTTACGGGAGTAGTAAATTCCCAGAGAGTATTGAAATCGTCCAAACGTTCGTACCAGCCCGTAAACACGAAATTAGCGCCTTTGTCGGGATCGGCGGGTCTACTAACTACGGAGCCGCTATTAACGGCTATTACATCCCACAAGCCGCCGTCTACCTTAAAGGTAACGGTAAACTGTTGTGCTGTTATCACGTCTGTCCATTCCGCGAATAATTTCATTGGGTCATCGGGAGTGGCTGTATCAGGCACAGGCAAGCTGAATATCCATGGCGTTGATGCGCCGTTTTCAAACCAGCCTCTCAACTCGCGATTTTCCAATGTGGGCGCGGGGACAGGCATAGTTATCAAATAATCGGTAGCCTTGGCAATTTGCACGTCCCATATAGCGTCGTGCGCCATAAATATTACTACGCGGTCGGTAACGTCAAGATCGTCTATTTCTATCCACTGAGCATATAAAGTCATATTTGTTGGTACGTTTTGACTGAAATCCCAGCGGGTTGTACCATCAAGGGTTGTAAACCAGCCCGTAAATACGTCTGTTCCTCTTACAGGATCAGCGGGCATTTCTGAAATTGGGAACGGTTGGTTTTCCGGAAAAACCACTACATCCCAAATGCCGCCGTTGGCAATAAATGTAACGGCTACCTGTCCTGCGGGTATTGGCGTCCAGCCTGCGTATAATTCCTTGTCTTCGGTTACATTTTGTGTGAAATCCCATTTATTGGTTACAGGCTTTTCAGTGTACCAGCCGTTAAGAGCATGATTATCTCTTTTAGCGGCGTCGTCGCCTTCGGGCACAGAAACAGGTGTATCAATGGGGATAACGTCCACAAATATACTTGGGTTGCCGTCTTCGGCAAGGAACGTTACCGCTACATGAGTGGCGGGATTTCTAAATATCCAGTCGGCATACAGGGTTATGTTATCATTTACCGGAGTACTGAACACCCAAGGCTCATCGTCTTCGGTAAGCCAGCCGTTTAGTACAAAATTAGGTCTGGTAGACGCAACTTCGGGTATTGAAACCGTAGAGCCTATTGGGACAACCTGTACCTGTATGGTAGGATCGCCTTCAAGGGCTATAAACGTTACGGCTACATGGTCAGTAGGAATAGGTGTCCATTGCGCAACGAGAGTAATTTCATCTACGCCCGTAGCAGGAGCAACGGGGTTGCTGAAAATCCAAGGAATACCATCAAGATCCCAACTTTCCAATGTATGACCGGCAAGTGTGGGCAACGGATAAGGCATTTCAACAGGTTCGCCTCTGTTTACAGTCACAGGGGTCGTTACAGCGCTACCACCATTTGAGTCAAAAATAACTGTTATTTCTTTGGGATTCCATCGCGAAACAAGCGTAATGTTTTCGGTAACTTCGTCGTTATCAAAATCCCATGCTATTGGTCCATCGTCTTTATACCAACCAATATTTATATAATTTTCTTCCTTGAAAGGTACTTCAGGGACGACGTGGGTTCCTATGGTAGAACCGGAGTAAATTAACTGAACTGTCCATATACCGCCGTCCACTATATATGTTACGGAGTGATAGCCGGGATATATAGGCGTCCACTCTGCGTATAGTGTTATTGCTGCTGTAATTGGAGTACTGAAAATCCATGGCGTAGTTGCGCCATCTTCAAACCAGCCTATTAATGCATCTCCGTCTCTCGTTGGCAAAGGATCGGGCATTGAAACCGGCGTAGGCACGTCAATTCTTACAAACTTCACGTCCCATATAGCGCCGTGCGCCATAAAGGTAACAGGTACTTCATTGGACGAGTGCGTGCGCCACCCCGCGTATAAAGTAAAATCGCTAACGTCGCCAACTGCTTTGCTGAAATCCCAGCGCTTATAGATTGGATCACTATTTTCGTCATATCCAATTACTTCGTCGGTAAACCAGCCTGTAAATACGGTATTAGGCAATATTGGCAAGGGATTTACATCGGGAGGAAGAAGAAGTCCATTAGGCGTTGAAGGAAATTGTACGTCCCATATTCCGCCATGCGCCATAAATGTAACTGCAATATGACCTGCTTGTTTATCGTCCCAATGCGCATATAATGTCAAATCATTCTGAACAGGTGCGCCAAAATTCCATCTTGCGCCTCCAGTTATATCATCGTACCAGCCAATCAACACAGCGTCAGGATCTGTATTTGCAGGATTGGCAGGCATTGCAACTCTTTCGCCTTTCTCAACAACTGCTTCATGATGCACTGTACTGCCGTCCATAAAGGTAACTATTGCAAAGTCGTTTGATAAAAACTCTACCTCTACCGTATGGTTAGCCGTCACATTTGGAAGCGGTAAGGTTGCTAGATCTCTGCCGTTGGCTACTACTACGTTATCAATATACCAATCCTTAATGCGGTATCCCGAAGTGGTTGTTGCTGTGAATATTACGCTACTACCTTCATAAACGCGTGCTATAAAGCCGTTAGGATTTTCGGGGTCGGTATCGAACGGCACATTCGCAGAAATAGCGCCGCCTGCGTTATTACGAACGCTGAACTTCACGTTATAAAGAGGCAAATCCGTAAAACTTACAGTTACTTCTACATCATCGCTCAGGCTACTCAATACGTATGTATCTTCGCCGAGTGTTGTGGACGTCTTAACAACTGTGCCGTCTACTTTCCATTCGTGAACTCGGAAACCTGTTGCAGGTATTGCAAAGAAAGTTACGTCAACTTCTGCATCAACGCGCACACCTGAAGAAGTAAATAATGAATAATCATTCGGCGGCGGCAGTCCTGTTGCTGTACCCGCAGATATTGCTCCGCCTTCGCCTTCTACTTCAAAGTCCACAATATACTGTCTTATAAAACTTGCATTAATAGTAGCGTTGGCGTTCACAGTGTGCGTATATGTAAATGGCGCTTCCGTTTGGTCTGCCATTTTAACGGTACCGACTATCCACCATTCCAATCTGTGCAATCCCGGGTCATGTTCTGCTGTAAAGGTAACAGTAGAGCCGCCTACGGCAGAAAATGGATTATCCGTAATCGTATTATTATCCATTACTACGCCTGTTATACTGCCATTTTGAGCAGTGTGAGTAATTTGATATGCAAATATCGCCTCAAAAGTGAAGTTGGGATGCGTACTCAACAATGTAAATTCCGGATTGGGGCTGTTCCTGTCGAAACCGGCAGGGAAATCGCCGCCTCTTGTAATATCCCAGCGCAGGAAATGAGTACCCGGCGGCGGGTTAGCCGAAATCTTAATCTCGTCGTCCGGCAAATATCTGTTGCTTGCGCCGGAAGGCGCCGGACTTGTAACGCTACCGCCTATTACTATTATTTCATGCGTATTTGTTATTACAAACGGCTCTGTTGCCAACTCTAATCTCAAATTTTCGCCTGTAAATACCACTTTCAATTGCTGTCCGTGCATTAAGGGCGTTGCCACAGGATTAGTCATACCGTCAATAAATACCTCGTAAGGCTCTACTGTAAGCGCAAATGCGCCAAAATTTGAATACGGAATATTATTTTGAGCCCAAATAATCGTGCCATCAGCTTCATTAATAACTCTAAGGTCTACTCTATAATCTTGAAGATCTAACGGTTCGCCCTGAAAATACGTTGTACGCGGAGTAAAACCCTCTGTAAATACTAACCGATTAAATAACTCTTCAACTATTAAAAACCTTACAGTAACGTCTATTTGCTGCTCTACAATACCATAATTTACATTCCTATCTTTAGCAACAGTGAATATTTGTTCGTATGCTTCAGGAGCTTCTTTGGTGCCTTTCATAGGCAAATCTGCCTTGTTTTTTAATGTAAATTCAAATTCCTGATTTACTGCAAGATACTCTTTCGGAAAAGTATACGAAACAGGGTCGTCAAACAGTACGCCCTCATCATAACTCACTTGTATACCCAATTCGTATATTTGCAGATATGGCACGTTACCAACGTTTCGTACAGTTATTGTTATTTCTTCCTGCTGGTAAACCGGGTTTTGTTCATTAACAGCAACGGGCGTAAACATTGTTTCGTTTAAGAATGGCGCGCCATTGCGGAAAAACTGCAACTGAGGCGCGGGAATAGTCTCCAAATTTACCGTAATAATTGGGCTTGTCCCTATATTTGTGTGTACGTTGAGATTCGATAAATCAAATGTTTTTACTTCCACCCAATAAAAAATACGCTCTACGTCATCGGAAAGTGAAATCAACCATGGATCATTTTCCGGAAAAACATAATTCGCCGTAAATGTTTCCAAACCATCAACATGCTGCGGGGTTCCAATTGCCTCGCCGGCAGTACCTTCTGTAAAAGATCTGTACCACTGATAGGTTGTAACGCCAGACGGATGACTCCAAACTGCCGCGTTCATAGAAATATCGTTACCTGCCACCATCGGTCTGTACAGATTTAACCCGTTTGCCAAATGTGGCGGGGTAATAAATGTAATAATGGGTTCTCCCTGTTGTCCGCCGTCTCCTACTGCAGGTCCGTCTCCTCTTGTGCCGCAACCGCCATTAGCGGTAATGTCTGTCTGCGTGAAAACAAAATGTATTAATCCTGACGCGAAACCACCCGAACCGCCCAAATTTCCTGAGTGAGCGCCGCCGCCGCCTATACCGGCTCCGCCGGCTCCTTGCGGGTTGCCATTTCCTCCGTCTATGGTAGTTGTGGGGCAGGCGTCTCCGCCTTTTGCTACTACTGTTCCGCAATAAATGAAAATACCTCCGAGGTTACTTCCGCCTCTTTTTCCGTTAATACCTGCTCCGCCGCCGCCAATACCTGCTCCGCCGCCGCCGCCGTATGCGGTTTGCGCTCCGCCGTTGTTGTTAACGCCGCCTGTGGCGGTAACGTGAGTCTCGCCGGAGTCTCCGCAATGTATTTCTATTCTGCCGAGGGTATTTCCGCCGTCGGTTCTCCAGCCGCCGCCGCCGCCTATACCCGCGCCGGTGCCGCCATTTAACATATTATTGTTTCTACCGCCTTGGGCAACGATGGTTCCGCCGCGTATGGTAATGGTTCCGCTATGTCCGCCAAAGGAGTGCGGAGTTTCTGTACCGCCGCCGCCTGAACCATTGTCGTTGGTCTTACCGTGTCCGTGTCCTCCAATACCTGCGCCGCCGCCTGAGCCTGTGTCATTGCCGCCTGTGCCGGTATTATAGCCGCCGTTGGCATTACCGCCAATGGCAGTCAAAGAGCCGGGACCAAGTATCGTCAGCGATGCCATTGATGGGTTGGTAGTAGTCCACGATGGATTAGCGGTTGTACCCTGATTATTCCCCGGACTAACAAACAAACCGGCAAAAGAGCCGTATTGATAATTTTGCCACGGGCTTAAAAAAGGTATCCCCAGCCCGCTTCCTGTAACAGTTATCCGCGTACCGCTTTGCAAATGGTTTGCGCCTTGAAGCGTCATCACAACATGCGTTTCTGCTTCTATTGCAAAAGCGCAATGTGTGGAAGAGTTTATGTTCGCGCCATTGAGTGTAACGAAAACAGGATTCGTCACGGTGCTTTCAGTAGCGTTAACTATCACGCGTCTGGCATTTGCTCCGGTTACGCTGTTACCGCTAATTTCATAATAACCGGGCTGCAATATCTCAACACTACGGTCATTAGTCGTATTTACAACCCTGACGAAATCGCCCGCAGTATTGCCGGTGGTATTAGTCGCTGCTAAATTAATACGAACCGGGTTGCTGGGCGTTCCGGGTCCTTCGCCTGTCACCAAGTTTTGCGTCCACGCGCTAAATGGCGCCATCAAGAAAGCGAAAATAAACATCGCTTTGGCAAAATTGCTTTTGCCCGAACAAGTTGCTAACTTTTCAGCGTGCAACCTAATTAAGTACAAAAAATTTTTCATATTGTTATACATTATATTAATACTATATTTTTAATTTTTACTCCTGTTTTTTTGGTATAAAATACAACAACCACAACGCCAAAGTAATTGATACATTGCGCCTTGCGCCTCTTGTAATGGTCTTGTATATACAATTCTTATACATCATCTTTTCGATTATAAAATCGGTGCAAAGATAATAAAAAAAAATAAAAAAAAAATTTTTTTTTATTTTAGAGGAAAATAAATATCAATGGATAAAAAATTACGATAATTATCACAGCCTCACCCCCTGCCCCTCTCCAAAAGAGAGGGGAGAGAGTTCACGCGTTGAAAAGTACGGTTGAGGTTTTACTGCGTCGAGCCGTTGCCTTTGGCGAACCTTGCAGGTTTCGGGGTTCTCCCTTCGGGATTGCAACCGCATAAATAATTCAAACCTCAAACATGAAAAATTTTGCAGTTATAAAATTTTATATGTTTCTTTGTCCTTTGGCATATTTGTTATTTTTATATAATTTTGCGTTTTTTTTTTGTTAAAAAATAAAGGAAATGAGAAAATGGAGAACCGAGGATTCGGTAGAACTTTATAACATTAATGGATGGGGATTGAATTATTTCTCGATCAACAAGAAAGGCAACGTTGTTGTGCTTCCTGAAAAAGACGGCGCAGGCGTTGATTTAAAGGAAGTGCTTGACGAACTGCAAGTGCGCGATGTAACCACGCCCGTACTGTTGCGGTTTCCAGACATTTTGGATAGCCGTATTGAGAAAATTTTTAACAGTTTCAAGATTGCCGCAGATGAATACGGTTATCAGGCGCAGAATTTTATAATCTATCCTATTAAGGTTAATCAGATGCGACCGGTGGTTGAAGAAATCGTAAGCCATGGCAAAAGATTTAACATAGGTCTTGAAGCCGGCTCAAAACCCGAACTTCACGCAGTTTTAGCGATAAACACCGATTCCGATTCGATGATTATCTGCAATGGCTACAAAGACGAGGACTACATCGAACTTGCCCTGCTGTCGCAAAAGATGGGAAAACGTATTTTTCTTGTGATCGAAAAACTTAACGAGTTGAAATTGGTGCTGACTATCGCCAAACGGCTTAAAGTTATTCCCAATCTGGGCATTCGTATTAAGTTGGCGAGCATGGGAAGCGGCAAATGGGAAGAATCGGGCGGCGACGGCAGCAAATTTGGCTTAAATTCGAGCGAATTGCTTGATGCTCTCGATTTTCTTGAAAAAAAGAATATGAAAAAATGTCTAAAATTTATACATTTTCATATTGGCAGTCAAATAACTAACATACGTCGCATTAAAAACGCCTTGCGCGAGGCAGCGCAATTTTACGTTCAGGTGAGATTGATGGGTTTCGATGTTGAATTTGTGGATATAGGCGGCGGTTTGGGCGTTGATTACGATGGAACACGCTCTGCGCGAAGCGGTAGCAGCATCAATTACAGCATACAGGAATACGTGAACGACTCCATTTCAACGATGGTTGACGCAAGCGACAAAAACAACATCTCGCATCCTAACATTATAGTTGAATCAGGGCGTTCGCTAACGGCGCATCACTCGATTTTGGTTTTTGAAGTGTTGGAAACAACGACTTTGCCATCGTGGAATGACGATGACACAGCAACAGCCGATGACCACGAACTTGTACAGGATCTTTATTCTATATGGGAAACTTTTAATCAGCCCAAGGCTCTCGAATCGTGGCATGATGCGCAACATATTCGCGAAGAAGCGCTCGATTTGTTCAATTTGGGACTAATTGACCTGAAAACACGCGCACAAATCGAAAGACTGTTTTGGTCGGTTGCTCGCAAGGCGCACAATATATCCACCGAGTACAAACACGCGCACGAAGAACTTCGACAACTATCCAAATCATTGTCCGATAAATATTTTTGCAATTTTTCGTTATTTCAATCGTTACCTGATTCTTGGGCTATTGATCAGGTTTTTCCCATCATGCCTATACACAGGCTTGACGAAAAACCCGACTGTTATGCTACATTACAGGACATTACCTGCGATTCAGACGGAAAAATAGATAATTTTATTTCGACGAGCAACTATGCCTATAACTTGCCTGTTCACTCGCACAAGGGAAAAGAGCCGTATTACATCGGGGTGTTCCTTGTGGGTGCATATCAGGAAATACTTGGCGATTTGCACAACCTTTTCGGCGATACCAACGCAGTGCATATTTCTACAAACAATGAAGGATATGTGATTGACAAAATCATTGACGGAGAAACAGTTGCGGAAGTACTCGAATATGTGCAATACAATCCCAAAAAACTTGTACGCACTATGGAAACATGGGTTACAGGCTCTGTGAAAGCCGGAATGATTACGGCAGAAGAAGGGAAGGAGTTTTTGTCCAATTACAGGTCGGGGCTGTATGGATATACGTATTTGGAGTAGCGTAATCACCAAAACTATATTTGTCGCTTTTTTTTACGAATTTTTCCTCATTCTATCCAATTCGCGTTTTGATTCTCTTTGCTTTATGTCTTCGCGCTTGTCGTATCTTTTTTTGCCTTTTGCAAGCGCAATTTCCAATTTTGCAAAGCCACGCTCGTTTAAAAACATTCGTATAGCAATAATTGTCAGCCCCTTGTCTTTGGTTTTTCGTTCCAATTTGTTGAGTTCCTTGCGTGAAAGCAACAATTTTCGTTCGCGTTTTGGGTCGTGATTGTTGCAGGTACCCCACCAATATTCTGAAATGTGCATGTTTTGTACCCAAAGTTCGTTATTACGAAAAAAGCAGTAAGCATCGGCAAGGTTGGCTTTCCCTTGCCGAATTGACTTTATTTCGGTGCCGAACAACTGTATTCCTGCAACATATTTTTCAAGAAACTCGAACTCGAACGATGCCTTTTTATTTCTGATGTTGATATTTGTTTGAGGCTTTTTTGCCATTGCTATTAGTAATTTAAAAGAACGGGCTGTAATAAATAACAAACGACAACCCGTTCCAACAAATGAAACACAAAAAAATTAACCTCTAATTGCTTTGATACCGGGAAGTTGTTTACCTTCCATGTATTCAAGCATTGCGCCGCCACCGGTGGACACATAACTCACCTTGTCGGCTAACTTGTTCTTGTTGATTGCCGCCACCGAATCGCCGCCGCCAATAAGGCTAAAAGCGCCGTTTTCTGTGGCTTTGGCAACTGCCTGTGCAATAGCTGACGTTCCTTTCGAGAATTTTTCAAATTCAAAAACCCCCATAGGACCGTTCCACAGCACTGTTTTGGAGTTCGCAATAACTTCGCTGAACTCTTTGATACTCTCATCGGCAATGTCTAATCCCATCCAGCCGTCCGGAGTTTCGTTGGTCTTCGATACAGCGCTGTTGGCGTTCGCATCGAAGGCGTCGGCGTTTATCGCATCAACCGGCAAATATACATTCACGCCCTTTTCTTTGGCTTTTTTAAGGATTTCGAGCGCCAAGTCCAATTTATCCTCTTCGCACAGCGATTTACCTATTTTGCCGCCCTGCGCTTTGATGAACGTATAAGTCATTCCGCCGCCAATAATCAGATTTTGAGCGCGGTTTAACAGGTTCTCGATTATCAGTATCTTGTCCGAAACTTTTGCGCCGCCCATAATGGCTGTGAATGGTTTTTCGTTGGAATTTAGCACCTTATCCATTGCTTTCAGTTCGCTGTTAATCAAAAAACCAAACATTTTATTTTCAACGCTGAAACTGTCTGCTATTAAGGCAGTAGAAGCGTGAGCGCGGTGAGCAGTACCGAAGGCGTCGTTTACGTACACATCGGCGTAACTTGCCAACTGTTTTGCAAATTCCAACTGTTTTGCCTTAACTTCAACTTTGGCAGCCTTTTTTTCTTCTTCGGTTGCTGTGTCGGGCAGTCGGGGTTTGCCTTCTTCCTCTGCGTAGAAACGAAGATTTTCCAGCAATAACACCTCGCCGGGCTTCAACTCGCTCGACATCTTTGCAGCGACGGCGCCCCAGCAGTCGTCGGCAAATTTAATTTCTTTGCCCAGCAACTCGGACAAACGCCCGATAATATGCTTGAGCGAAAATTTTTCTTCAACGCCTTTGGGTCTTCCCAAATGCGACATGAGAATGACGGAGCCGCCATCAGACAATATTTTGTTGATGGTAGGCAATGCGCCGCGAATACGCGTGTCATCGGTTACTTCAAAGGTCTGTTTGTTCAACGGTACATTGAAGTCAACCCTGATAATGGCTCGTTTGCCATCGAAATTGTAATTATCTATTGTTTGCATGATTACATTTATTTATTTCAGACTGCAAATATAGTACTGTTTTTTTATTTCACAAAAAAAATGAAGATGTTTTAGACTTTTTTTGCAATTATCTAAAATTTCATATAAGTTTGCAGAAAATTTCAATCCTTGTTTATCGCAATTTATGAATTTTAAATATAGACTTTTTTACAGATTTTGTTGGTTAATAGCATTTTTGCCGCTTCGGTGTCTTTACTTAATATCCGATTTTCTCTTTTTGATTGTATGCTATGTAGTGCGATACAGGCGCAAAATAGTGATGGACAATTTGCGCAATTCGTTTCCTGAAAAAACAGAAAAAGAGCGTTGGCAAATTGCCCGTAAATTTTACTTGTTTATGTGCGATTTATTCATTGAAACTCTTAAAGTTACAAATATTGACACGCCACAGATAAATCGCCGTATGAAGTTTAGCAATCCCGAAATTTTACACGATCTGTACAATAAGGGCAAGCAACTTATTTATGTACCCGGACATTACGGTAATTGGGAATGGTTAGCCTCAATGGCAACCATAATGCCCTACCATCATGCCACACTGTATAGACCTTTGAAAAATAAAATTTTCGACCAATTTTTCTATGACATGCGCACCAAACACGGCACCGATGCGTTTCCGTCTAAAACAGCGGTTAGATCTATCAATCAATACCGGCAAAATAAACAGCTAACTGCTATTTGTTTTTTGTCAGACCAATCTCCGCAACGCGCTGCGATACATCATTGGACAACTTTTATGAATCAGGACACTCCTGTTTACTTGGGAGCTGAAAAGTTTGCCAAACGCTACAACATGGCTGTGTGTTATTATGAGGTACGGCGCGTGAAGCGTGGATACTACGAGGTAGATATTACTCTGATTACAGAAAATGCCGCAGAAACAGCCGACTTTGAAATCACAAACAGACACGTTCAGTTGTTAGAAGAAACTATCCGACGTAATCCGCAATATTGGCTATGGAGCCATAGAAGATGGAAACATAAGCGCAATATATAAGAAATCTTAAACCCTACCTCAAATATTCAGCAGGGATTTTGTCAATCGTACGAATTTCGATGTTGCGGAAAAATATTTCTGCGCCTTCCGACTGTAACTGTATGGCTCCTTTGGTCAAAGGAACTTCAACGCCATTGACTAACAGGTGCGAGTTGGTATTAATCATGTTTACCGTTCCGTTAATCACGTGAATGCTTGTGCCTTCAAAGCATATCAATTCGATTGTGTTCCATTGTCCGACGGGTTTTTCGTTCATCGGATTTCTGACGCAAATTGAACCTGCCGACATTCCTGAACCAAACCGTACCGAAGGCGCTGCCGGATCGAATACGTAACGTTCGTTTTCGCTGGGACGCGAGGCTGTGACGTCGCAAAAAACGTTAGAGCCCATGCGGAAAGAATCGCCAAAATCGTTTTCCATTATCTGACATTCGTGCGAAATTTTCCAAACGCTCAAGCCTTCGCCAAATTCACCAACGCTGTGATACAGCAAGCCCGAATTTCGCCGTCCGTTCCAGCGCCAGGGCTGCCATAATGTTTCGCCCCATTTGGTTTCAAAACGAAGATGGTAATTTCCGTACTCTTCCTTTGTGGAAAAAGAGCCGAAAATTTGCCCCGAAATGCGTACGGCAGGCGCTCCGTCTATTTGTACAACAGAGAATACGTTCAACGGATCAACGTTTAAGCCGACCGGCTGCGTATAATTGCCCTCTTCGTTGAGTTCCATGCCCGGAACATCAACTGAATTGTGTGGAACGCCAAGATAAGTTTCCCAGCCTGTAAAATCAGTACCGTTGAAAAGAGGCTCCCACTTTGGCTCCGAAGAACCGCAAGATGTCAAAAACATTGTCGCTATTAGCGCAAATACATAAAATTTTTTATCCATGATTGATTTGTTTTAATTATATTAATATTTAATTTTATTTTTAATTTTCTTTTTCCGATTTCCTATAATTTCAATGGTTTTGAACAATATTATAGCCGCTGCCGCCGCCGCTATTCCCACGTACAGATTGGCTTCTACGCCGGTCATTTCTTCAAAGACATGCGGCAAATGGTTGCTTTCGACAAGTTGCTGGCTATGGTCTGAAAATCGTTCCATAGTCCATTGCAACGATTGGTTGGTAGCGGGGTTTGTCTGTACTTTCCAGGGCCAGACCTTGTTGAGCGCGCCAAACATGAAGCCGGAAAGCAAGGCAACCGTAACATCGTGGTATCTTCGGAGTAGCCACGACAGGAAATGCGAAAAGGACAACAGTCCGATAACGGCTCCGCAGGCAAAAACGGCGATTACGTCTATCTTGAAACTGTGGAGAGCGCCAAGTATGTACTGATATTTACCCATCAGCAACAAGATGAAGGCGCCGGAAATTCCGGGCAAAATCATCGCACATATTGCAATTGCTCCGCAAACGAAGACAAACCAGAGTTCGTTGGAGGTTTGCACTGCCGACAATATTGTTATCAGGTAAGCGCTCACTGTTCCCGCGCAAAAGGCAATAGATACGGGCATGGTGAGTTCGCGAACGGTTTTCAGCACCGATATGGTGGAAATCAGGATAAGTCCGAAAAAAAACGACCACGTTGCCACAGGATACGTATCAAGCATATCTAACACTATTTTTGCCAATAAATACAAACTTGTAGCGACGCCTAACAATAATACCATCAAGAAGTTACCATTGACTTTATTCCAAAATCTTTTTAGTTGAAAGGTAAATAGAAGTTTGAAATTTTTGGGCGTGAACGAGCGCAAAGAATTGACCAATTCCTCGTAAATGCCTGTTATAAAGGCAATAGTACCTCCCGAAATACCCGGAACGCTGTCGGCAGCCCCTACGCCCAATCCTTTTACATACAATAATATGTATTTTTTGAATAAATTTTCCTTTTGTTGCATCTATATTATATATTTACGAAAACTAATAACTGATTATGCGAATCAACTGTTGAAATTTTTTGCAAAGAAACAAAAAAAACTGTTTACATGCAAACAGTTTTTTGGGTTCTACGACTTTTTCATTCATACAAACCCCAACAACCCTCGCAAACATCAGAATCTGTTTTTCCGCTAAATCCAAATCCATTCCATTGATAGGTCAATATCCTTGTGTTTTCGGCTGTTTGGTCAATATTGATGAATGAATCGCCGCGATGCAGTGCGCATAATGTTTTGTTGTCGCAGGGCATTATTTGTGCGTCAATGATGGGCCACGCTAAAGCAGAGCCTCGCCAGCGAGCATGAATACCCCTGTCATCAACGCCGTAAACGTATGGTCGTAAGCCCGTTTCGCCGTCCATGTTAGAATAATGCCTTTCGAGGATAAACAGACTTTCCGGCTCATCGTCAAATTTTGCCCTGTTGAGCGAAACAACCGACATCGGCGGCGTACTCCATGTTCTTTTGCCGTTGCTGTGTGCGTTAAACATCAGGTTGTATTTATGATGTCCGAATAACGATACCGGCAGCAGCGTATACGCTCCAATACTGAACAAATCGCCGGTCCTCACAGGGCGAAAACTGTAGTCTATTTGTGCGGTTGTTTCCGGAAAAAATGAACGCTCGGCAGTGTGGGTAACGATTCCTTTACAGTAAATTTTGCCGCGTCGAATACGAATGTCTGCTATAAGACCCTCTTTAGTAGCCGGATATTTTTGGTCGAAGAGATGGTTGCCCAAAGAAAAAAATACAGGTTTGCCATTAATTATTTCAGGCTGCTGCACCACATGCGGATGACTGCCAATGATGACGTCAGCGCCGTTTTCAATCAACCATTCTGCCATTACCCGTTGATTTTTGTTAGTCCATTCAAGCAATTCGCTGCCCCAGTGGATTGACACAATGACCACGTTGGACAGTGTTCGCGCCAAACGTAACTTTTGCATCGTTTCCACCGATGGAACTTGATTTACACTGCCATCTCTGCCCGACGGCACGGTATTGATTGCTACTATGGAAATTACAACTCCCTTTACCGTAAAGAACTGCGGCGAAAGGTCGTAGCCAACAGGTCTTATTTCATTGGCTATCAACGTTTCTATAGTTTTTTCAAAACCGACTTCGCCTAAATCGCAACTGTGATTGTTGGCTATTGTGATGATATTGAAACCGGCTTCGCGAAGCATTGGTATATCGTTCGGATTGATATCAAATAGAAGCGACGATGTATGTACCGTGTCGCCAATAGCGCCTTCCAAATTTCCAACCACCAAATCAGCCTGCTGAAACAACGATTTTATATGGATCCACGGCGACGCGCTACGATGTTGGTATTCCACTCTCACATTGCGCGAGAGAAGAATATCGCCCGTAAAAAGTATGCGTATTTCGTCATCGCGGTTGCATGCTGTAAATACGAAAAACGCGATTAATATTGAAATCAAGTGAAATTTCATCTTGTCAGTCTATAGCCATTCCGATCTGATATTCTGTTGTTTACGACGAATGGTTTTACCCACGGCATTAATTCTTGTCTTCCAACACGTTCACGCCACTGTTCGTTATCCAAAAATTCATCTGAAACGAACTCGTAATAAGAATAAATTGCGCCTCTAACCATTTGCCTGCGACCGTAGAACGGAACGATGTGATTCCATTCCATAGCATTGCCTACCGCAACCAACAGGCAATCATTAGAATCTTTGTCGAGCGCCACATCTACAATTTTGGGCATCGGGTCGGGGTCTGACAATGCGTATTCATCGTTGCTCAAACTATTGAATATCAGGAAAAGATGTTCGGCGAAATTTGCTATTTGTAAGATTTTTTGATATTCGTTGCCTGTTAATGTTCCGCCCCTGCGTTCCTTTTCGGCAATATTTCGTAAAATACGGATTTCAGCGGCAGAATCGTTCAATCTTTTGATGATGTTTTCGTACAAAGTTATTTGAGCGTTATTTTCGCGTGCCATTGTTCTAACGTGTTGTTCCATAGCATCGAACATTGCGGCAATGGCTTCAAATGTATATGGGTCGGGCTCTACGCTTCCGCGAGGCTCGCGCGTAATAAGGGTTTCGGTTTCAAAGCCCCCTTCGCCGCTTTGGGCAGCAGAACGGTCATTTACAAGAATGGTGGCATGGCGAAGTGTTGCCCATGATGCAAGTCCTGTTTGCAAGCGTTTTACCTGCCATATTTCCCTGTCTTCTGCTCCACTTCGCGAACGTACCGTATCTGCCCACTGTACTGCAATAGCATCTAACCAGCGGTCGTAAATGTTTTCGGTATTTTTTCGACTTTCGTCGAAATCGTTTTTCAGTCGGTTTATAATATTTCGTAATTGCGGATATTTTTCAAAATCGCTTTGCATCATATTTTCTGCAAATCCATTTCCCATTGCGGCAGCCAAGTCAATACCCGAAGGAAATACCCTTCGCACGTTGTTTGCGCTTATAATTTGCGTTTCGGGCGGAAGTTCTTCGTGAAAAACGGTCGAAAAAAACACTTCGTTATCGAAGCCCCACGATAGCGGAAAGATGTAGGCTTCGGTATTCGGAACTCTGCAATAGGCGGGAATATCATGCGACCACACGTCCCACGCCGACGGCGAACGCGATGGCGCAATAAATCCCGAATAACTGTCAATCCAGCGTTTGGCATATCGCTTTATTTCTTCGGGCAAAAGGTTAATTTCCTTTAATGTGTCCTGTTTTTTTAGATAAATGGTTGTGAAATAGCGAAAAGCCCTGAAATAATTTTCCATTTCGGGCGATGAGGTGTAATGTCCGCGTGGTTTCAGGTCGGAATAACGATAAATCTCGCCAGTTAACTCGGAAAAAAGGTCTACTTCTGTCAATATTTTCGCGGTTTCGCTGTTGTTGGCGGCGTTGTCCGTGCGAAGCGCTGTTATGGCATCGAAAACAGGCTTCCATGCAGACAGATTGCCCGATTGCGCAACGTGTGCGCTTGCCAGTTCTATGAATTGCCAGAAATTGGGTATCGCTACTTCTTTTTCGTTTAGAATAAAAATACTCTGATATGCCGCTCCGAATATTTCCCACATCAGGTCGGTAGTAACGATATACGGTCTTGAATGGTAGCCGTAGTTTTCTGTTTCATACAGTTTGTAGAGTTGGTCGCTGTGGTTTGGACGAAACAGACCATAATGTTGTTGAAACAGGTTTAGTTCGTTAGGCGTTGAAACAAACTGCCACGCATTAACAACATCGTGCAAGGGCATTTCCACAGTTAGATAATTCAGCGAATAACGCCCATTTTCAAAAGTTACTCCCGTCAAGCCTTTACCATCGGCAACCGGTCGAGGCGCTAAAACAAAACGATAATTGGCAAGCATTGTACGCATTTCAACAACCGATGGAAGCCAATACAGCCCAACGCCGTCGTTATTCGGGTTCCAGGCAAACACTCCCAATCCATTGGGAGCCGGAATAAGCGCATCATTACGATTGGCAGTAAAATTTAAATCCAATTGTAGTTCCGTACCCCATGCCTCGCCCCAATAATTGGCAACAAAAAAACGGTTTTCATTATTTTCCCAAATAAGTTGATGACCGGCAGGATGAAACGCCACAGGTAGCGCCCATTGCGCATATATTCTGCTGGGGTCAAGATCGACGTTTTCCAAATCTTCGTAGGTCGTTCTTGTTGCTTCGGGTCCTACTGCCTGATAAAAACGCTGACCATGCTCGGTTACTGTTACAATACGGTACGCGCCGCCGTCAGTTTCCATGCCGAAATACAATCGGCAAAAATATACAGTGCTTCCTGTTGTGTAATCATATATCCCAAACGGGCGCGGAGTAACCAACAAGCGTTTCAATGGTTTTGGCGTTTCAAAGATGCTGTTGCTAACCCATTCGTTGCCGCTCGGCTCGATACGCGCGATTTGATGTCCTTCGGGAGTTTCCACTGTTACAAAAAGAACGTCCCCCGACGGACGCCATGCAATTTCTTCGACAACGTGCTGATTGGGAAACTGATATATAACCGTAGTTTCCTCATCGCCAATTTGCCACAGACGGATAATCGAAATCCCATCGGAACGACTTGTAACAACTGCCGCCAATGGTTTGACCGGCGACACGTCGAAAGCCGTTACCTTTTCCGTTTCGGGAAGGGTATATTGGCGGTTCCTGTCAGGCGAAGGCGTGATATGATATTCCGGAATAGCGAAACCATCGGAACGCTCATAAGCCGCCGTTATTATCTGTTCCGGGGTCATCTGTGATTGAGGCTGACCGGTTGCTTGGTTTTGACTTGCGCCTCTGCCGCTGCATGAATAAGTAAAGGCAGCGATACAAAAACCAATCAACCCTATTTTTATTGTAATATTTGTGTTCATAGATAATCCATATTATATTCACGGTACAAAGATAACTGTTTTTTTTCCAAATACGACCTAAAAAAAATCGCAGATTTTTTTTAGGTGGGGCTGTATCAAAAGCCCCGCATATTTTCTGCAATACTTTTGATTTTTAAAAAGTCTTTTCCCTAATTCCCTTCAACTGCAACTGTATTTTTGTTTCTCCCCTAAAAGTATTTTCCTCAACGGAATAACAAATATCAAACGGTTTACCCGATTTTATGATAGAGTAGTGTTCGCCTAATTGAAACCCTATTGCGGGGAAAATAAGGTCGGGATTGCCTGTTTGCCGTAGGTCAGTTTTTAGATGTTCACCGTATTTGCCGACAATTTTGGCAGAGCCAACGTCTACCACGTTGCGGGTTAAGAATACAGGCGACATGTTTTGAGGTCCGAACGGTCGGAATTGTTTCAAAATACGGACGAATTTTGGATTAATATCTGCAAAGTTTATTTCTGTATCAATCTCTATATTAGGCACTAACTGTTCTTCTGTGATTGTTTCGGCTACTACTTCTTCAAATTTTCGGCTGAACGCCGCCACGTTTTCTATTTTCATTGTAAGTCCTGCGGCATACATGTGTCCGCCAAAGTTTTCGAGCAGGTCGCTACAAGCGTCAATGGCTCTGTACAGGTCGAATCCTTCTACCGAGCGCGCCGAGCCTGTCGCAAGACCGTTAGACTCGGTGAGTACTACGGTTGGACGATAATATGTTTCTATCAGTCGCGATGCCACAATTCCCACCACTCCCTTGTGCCACGTGGGGTCGAAAAGCACGGTTGTTTTGCGAAATTCGTCTTCGGGGTCGGCTGCTAACCTGCGTAGCGCCTGACGGGTAATATCGGAATCAATATTTTTTCGGTCACTGTTATAACGGTCAATTTCCACGCCTACTTGTCGCGCTATTCGCTCATCGTCTGAAATTAGCAGTTCCACCGCATATTTGCCCGACTCCATGCGTCCTGCGGCGTTGATACGCGGTCCCAACTTAAAAACAATATCGTCTACATGCCGCTGAGCGCCTTCCAAACCCGAAATTTTTACTAATGATTTCAAACCCAAACTTGGATTTTCGTTGAGTTTTTCGATGCCTAATGCCGCAAGTATACGATTTTCACCATTTATAGGCACAATGTCCGATGCAATGCTAACAGCCACTAAATCAATGTATTCGTAAACTTCTTCCATAGGAATACCGTTTGCCTGCGCGTATGCTTGCAGCATCTTGAAGCCCACGCCACAACCAGAAAGATCTTTGTTCGGATATTCGCAGTCGGCGCGTTTGGGGTTAAGAATGGCAAAAGCGTTTGGCAATTCATCGCCCGAATAGTGATGGTCGCAAACGATAAAATCAACCCCCTTTGAATTGGCGTATTTTATTTTTTCAACCGATTTTGTGCCGCAATCTAAACTGATAATCAACGTAAAATTGCCTGCAACTGCCGTGTCAATGCCTTTGTAGGATACTCCGTAGCCTTCTGTATAGCGGTCGGGAATGTAATAATCTACGTTTGGGTATATTTTTTTCAGAAAAGAGTATACCATTGCAACCGATGTCGTACCGTCCACGTCATAATCGCCATACACCAATATATTTTCACGATGGCGCACAGCATGGCTAATGCGGTCTATTGCGCGCTGCATATCCTTCATCAGTAGCGGCGAATATAAATGCTCATACGCAGGTCGAAAAAACATTTTTGCGCTATCGAAATCATTTACAGTCCGTTGCGCCAATAGCAACGCCAAAATCTCATCAATACCCAATACTTCCATAAGATGCTTAATTACAGTTGTATCAGGGGTTGGTTTTACAATCCAGTTTTTGATATACATTCTGCAAAGATAAACCTTTTTTTTGTTCCAACAAATTTTTTTTCATTTTTTTATCAAAAACTTTGATTTTTTTCTTATTTTTTCGGTACTACTATTTTTTGTGTGGAAGGGTTTACTTTTTTATTATCCTGACATTTCGGAACATGAAATTATTTTCACTTATTGTCAACGGCATACCGCTTTTTATTGTGATGTTCTCTATTACAACTTCTTCGGTAATCACAGACGGATACATCATTGTGTATTCTTCGCTTGTGTACTCAACATTGAATGGCGCAAAAATTTTAGGTCCCGTATATCTTTCATTATGATTTACATCGTTGATAACAAGACCGTCAATTATTATCCTTCTCGGCATATAGCACGTATACCCGAAGTCGTGTTCTCCAGAATAAGTTCCGCCAATCAAAACTGCGTCTGACCTTGCTCCGTTGCGCGGCACAAACTCGCAGTTGCGTATTATTATGTCGCCGTTCCATGTACTGCCATAATCTTGGCGCAGACTTAAAAAGTATGAACCGCACACCGTAGTATTTTCTAAGAGTAATAATCCACTGCCTATGATTGTTAAACCCATCCAACCCAAAACGGAATTTTTTATCGTTGCGTTATTAACTCCCATGTGTGCGTCAAAACGCGAAAATTCTACCGTATCGAAAACTAAATTTTTTGAATAATTAGAACCGAAAATTCCCCAATAGTTTCTGTCATTTATGTCGTTTGTTTGTTTGCAATTCCTGAATGTAACGTTTATACATCTGTTTACGCTAAGATCGTATGTGCCTATCGAATAGTACGTTCGTCCGGTAAAAGTACTGTTTTGCACCGTCAATTCAATACATCTTGACGCTGAAATAAATCCGCTGTATGGCGCGCTATGCTCAAACTCGCCGGTTACATCGTGATAGACGCCGTCTATAACCACATTGGAGCGCGTTATGCTTATTCCGCGCGAATAATATCTATATGGCGGTTCTGACTGGTTGGCGATGGTTGTGAAATGCCCGCCTCTTACTGTCAATGTTACGGTATCTATGGGATATGCCATCATCGAACTGATGTTGTTAAAATCCCAAATAATTGGGGCGGTCATATCAACGTTACCGTTTTTATCAGCAACAAACACATCTGTCTGTGAAACGCCGTTGTTCTGGTCGGGTCCCCAACGTATAAAACGTCTAATCGTATTGTCTACAACCTCTATAAGAGAATTGTGCTGTAACGACAGGTCGAGTTTTTCCTGATTTTTTTTTAGCGACGCAACGGTCGTTATACGCTCTGGTTGAAATCTTGATGATATATTGAAAATATGTGTGTTACGACTTTCAACATTAATATCGTCAATGATAAACTTGGCGTTGCCCCAGTCGGTGTCGGTTTGTATGAGCGCGGTTTTGCCTGCGCCGCCAATGTAATATGTTGCGCCTGCATCTGCCCGAACTGACATTCCGCTCTCATTTGCAGCCTCGTGCGCTCTAATGATCGCGTCAAAATCATCGGTAACGCCATCGCCTACAGCGCCATATTCGCTGTAATATATGTACTGTGCCTCAACAAAACACGGAATAAACAGTAAAATAAAACAAAGAGAAAAAAACATCTTTTAAATGTTAAAATAATTGTCGCAAAAATACAAAATAGTTTTCACTTATTGGGTTTATTTTTTAAAAATTACTTATGAAATACTTGAAAAAATAGATGATAATTGTACAGTTGATTTTTTTTACGTATTTTTGCAGCAAATTATATTTCATAATGGTACGAATAAAGATTTGTAAGGATATTCCCGAAGACAGTAGCGTTGTGTTGCTTGCAACGCGGGAATCCTGTTTTGACAATTACGGGCTTTCCGACGATGAGGCGAGTTATGTAAAGGCGCAGATTGATGCAAAATCGGCTTGCATATCGCTGAACAAAAATGGACGCTGTTTTTTTGTGCAGACAGTGGACACAACGGGCGATATTGACAAGGAAATAGAAAAAATACGCTGCAACGCTTTTAAATTGCATCAAAACGTTACGCAGCAGAAAATAAAATCGTTAGCCATTGTTGATACTGCGGACTTCCCCGATTTTCTTTGCGCTTTTGCGGAAGGAATGGCGCTGTCCAACTATCAATTCCTGAAATATACAGGAAAAAAAGAGGAAAAAAAGTTTTCGCTGCGTGAGTTGACTATTGTAGGAAATGTGGATCAAACAGCGATTGATAGACTTAACGTAGCGATAGAGGCTGTTTACAAAACTCGCGATTTGGTTAATGAACCGGGTTCCATTATGACCTCTGCGCGGCTTGCAGCAGAATTTGAGGCTATGGGCAAGGAAGCCGGACTTGACGTACAGGTTTTCGATAAGACCGCGATTGAAGAAATGAAGATGGGCGGCTTATTGGCTGTAAACAGAGGGAGCGTTGAGTTTCCCACATTTACGGTTCTTGAATGGAAGCCTGCCGAAGCAAAAAACGAACGCCCAATAATCTTGGTTGGCAAGGGTCTTACTTACGACACCGGCGGCAACAACTTGAAAACAGGCGATTACATGAACGATATGAAAAGCGATATGGCGGGTGGCGCCGCCGTTGCCGCTACCGTTCAGGCTATTGCAAAAGCGAAAATACCCCTTCACGTTATAGCCCTGATCCCTTCAACCGATAACCGTATCAGCGCCAACGCTATTTCGCCGGGCGACGTTATAACAATGTATGACGGAACTACCGTAGAAGTAGCAAATACCGATGCCGAAGGACGCTTGATACTCGCAGATGCATTGGTGTTCGCAAAGAAATATAATCCCGAATTAGTTATTACCATGGCAACACTTACCGGCGCAGCATCACGCGCTGTGGGCGATAAGGGAATAGCAACAATGGGGAAGGCTTCGCAGGAAACGATGGAACGACTAAAAAAATGCGGTGAATACGTTCGCGAGCGTATTGTAGAGTTTCCATTGTGGGAAGAATATGGCGAAGAACTCGAATCAGACGTTGCCGACCTGAAAAATATCGGAAGCGAAAACGCGGGAATGATCACCGCAGGCAAGTTTCTCGAACATTTTACATCATATCCGTTCATCCATCTCGATATTGCAGGCGTTGCCTTCGCCAAATCGGCAAACGGTTACCGAGGCAAAGGTGGAACAGGCGTTGGAGTTAGATTGTTATTAAAATTCTTATATGAAAAATAAATAAAATGAAAGAATCAAAAAAGTTACGTATTGGTATAACGCAAGGCGATATTAACGGTATCGGTTGCGAGGTTATTTTAAAATCGTTGAGCGATGCGCGAATGTTGGAAATGTTTACTCCCATCGTTTACAGCTCGCCTAAAGTTATTGGTTATTACCGAAAAGCGTTGGATTTGACTAATTTGAATACAGTTTCGATACGCACGGTAGAAGAAGCGCACGAAGACCGTATTAACGTGATTAATTGCATCAGTGATGAAATTCGCGTAGAAATGGGCAAATCAACGCCGCTTGGCGGCGAAGCCGCATTAGCAAGTTTGCAGGCTGTTGTGGCTGACTTGAAAAAAGGACAGTTAGACGCTTTGGTTACAGCGCCTATAAACAAATACAACATTCAGTCGGAAAAATTTAACTTCACGGGACATACCGAGTATCTGCAATCGGAATTTGGCAGCGGCAACGCGCTAATGATGATGACTAACGGCTCGTTGCGTATGGTAATACTTACGGGTCATGCCCCGCTTGCCAAAGTATCGGAATTGACGACAAAAGAAAAACTCGCTTCTGCTTTCCGATTGATTAATAAAATGATGCTGGAAGATTTTAACATCAACCGCGCGCGTATTGCAGTCTTATCGCTCAACCCTCATTCAGGCGATAATGGTTTGTTGGGCGATGAAGAACAAACAACCATAATTCCTGCTATTGAAACGGCTAAAAACGAGGGATTTCTCGTGTTCGGACCGTATCCGGCAGATGGTTTTTTCGGATCGGACAACTATCGGAAATTTGACGTAATACTTTCAATTTACCACGATCAGGGAATGACTGCATTCAAAACCCTGTGTTTTGAAAAAGGAGTGAACTATACCGTTGGTTTACCAATAATCCGTACATCGCCCGCACACGGCACAGGATACGATATTGCAGGAAAAAATATGGCGTCGCCTGAATCGTTCAGACAAGCGATTTACATGGCTTGCGACATCGCTAAAAACAGAAAACTGTATTCCGATTTGAAAGAAAATGCAATGAAAGATGTTGAAATAAAACAACAAGGTGAAGACGGATAAGTTTAAAGTTTGAGGTTTAAAGTTTTTAGTTTAAGGTTTTAAGTTTGAGATTCAAAATTCAAAATTAAAAAAATAAAGATTTGTTGATATGAAAAGTTTTTGGAACGAAGAATGGAAAAATATTGAAATAGTCGCCAGCAGACCGAGTCGTCGCAAATATGCGATTTCCAATTATGGGCGCGTTGTAAGTTTTATAGAAAGCATAGAAACAGGTAAATTGCTTAAATTAGGAGTCATAGAAGGATATAATGTATTAAGTCTTGGCGACAAAAAAATAAAACACAGCCGTTGCGTACATAAATTGGTTGCGCATTACTTTTTGCCGGAACCCGAAACAGACCAAACTTTTGTAATTCATTATGATTTCGACAAGCTAAACAATTCCGTAAAAAATCTGCAATGGGCAACCCGCAAACAGGTACTCGAACATCAAAACCACAATCCCAAAGTTCAGCAAGCGCGAAAAAACATAACCCGACGACAAAAGGGTCCAAAATTGACGGAAAAAAAAGTAAAACGGCTTAAAAAAGCCATGAATGACCCTAATCGAAAGCGCACATACAAGCAAATTGCCAAAAGTTACGGCATAAGCGAAACACAACTATACCGTATAAAATCGGGACGCGACTGGGCGCACGTGTAATATATTTCTGCGTTCGTAAAAATATCTAAAACGTAAAATCGTCTGCAATACTTTTTATTTTAGCGTCCAATGCGGTATTTACCTTGTTGTAATCTGTCGCCGAGGGCAGCGGCATTTTCGCGCTTATGTAATATTTTATTTTCGGCTCGGTGCCTGATGGTCGGACTGTGATAACAGAGCCATCGGCAGTGTGGTACTGTAATACATCGGATTTGGGCAGGTCAATTTTTTCCTTTTTGCCTGTGGTAAAATCGGTGGAAACAAGTTCTCCGTAGTCCGATAATTTTACGACCGGCGAGCCTGCAATGGTTTTGGGCGGCGCCTTGCGATAATCTTCCATCATTGCGAGTATTTCTTCGGCTCCCGATTTTCCTGTTTTTTCTATGGAAATACACGCTTCCTTATAAAAATCATATTCTGCATAAATATCCAATAACAACTCGAACATCGTTTTGCCCTGATCTTTAGCCCATGCTGCTATTTCGGCAAAAAACGCGCACGACATTACTGCGTCTTTGTCGCGAACAAACTCTCCGCAAAGGTATCCGTAACTTTCCTCGCCTCCGCCGATAAAGGTTGCTTTGCCCTCGTTTTTACGGATAACATCGGCAATCCATTTAAAACCGGTAAGAACATTATAGCAAGGCACATTGTTTCTGGCGGCTATTTCGGCAACTAATTCCGAAGTGACAATAGTCTTAACAACGTATTCATTGCCTTTCAATTTTCCGAGTTCGCCCCAGCGTTTTATCAGATAATATATTAATACGGCTGCGGCTTGATTTCCATCAACAAGCGTCCATTCGCCGCTATTGTTTTTCACAGCCATCGCCACTCTGTCGGCGTCGGGGTCGGTTGCCATCACAATGTCGGCGTTTACTTCCTTTGCTTTCTGCATGGCAAGGTTCAATGCAGCGCGGTCTTCGGGATTAGGCGATTTGACGGTGGGGAAGTTGCCATCGGGTATGTCCTGCTCGGGAACATTGTAGATATTGGAAAACCCCATTTTTTTCAGCGTCATTGGAACTAATTCCACGCCCGTACCGTGAATGGGAGTATAAACGATCTTCAAATCCTTGTGACGCGCCACCACTTCCTGTGAAAGCATAAGTTCGATAATCGCATCGGTATAAATTTCGTCAATTTCCTTGCCGATGATAGTAATTAATTCCTTTGGTCCATTAAACTTTACCGATTCGATTGTTGCGCAGTTCACTTCTTCGATGATCCCCTTGTCGTGTGGAGGTATCACCTGTGCGCCATCGTTCCAGTAGGCTTTATATCCGTTGTATTCCTTCGGATTGTGTGACGCGGTTATAACTACGCCGCTCTGACAGCCGAAATGACGGATAGTGTATGAAAGTTCGGGCGTGGGGCGCAAAGCGTCGAACAGATAAACCTTTATGCCATTGGCGGCAAAAATTCCCGCTGCGGTTTCGGCAAACAAACGGCTGTTGTTGCGGCTGTCGTGAGCCACTGCAACGGATATTGTTCCGTCTTCTTTGGATAGGGTAGGAGAGGAGGCTTTTTTTATGTAATTGCACAAACCCTGCGTAGCCAATCCAACGGTATAAATGTTCATACGATTGGTGCCTACTCCCATAAGACCGCGCAATCCGCCTGTACCAAATTCCAAACTTCTATAAAAACATTCCGTCAATTCAGCCGGATTGTTTTCAATCATATCTTTTACCTGCTTGCGCGTTTCTTCATCGAAAGCGTCCGACAACCAAGTTTTAGCCTTTATTTTTACTTCTTCAAGTATATTATCGTTTTTCATGTGAATCAAAAATTAAAAATTTCGCAAATATAAACATTTTTTCAAAATGCAAAAAAAAATGGCTGAATGTTGTTTTTTGAGCAATAATTTTTTAATTTTGCGGCATAATAAAACAATAATATTTTAAAATATGCAATTAAAAAGAGACGCAAAGTGGGCTTTAGTCGTTCCCACAAGCATAGGCGTAAGAATCACGCCTTTTAACGGACAGCCCGTGTATAGCGGCAACACGTTTTTCATGCACGCTACCAGCGCCGAGACTAACGTTGCCAGCATTGCATCGTATCTCGGTTTACCTGTGAAGGTACTTACTACCTTCGTTAAGGGCAGCCCTGTTGCGCAATTCATCAAGCAAGACCTTAAAAGTCGCGGAATGGAATACGAAGGCGTTGAGGTTGATCAGGGCGATCCGTGGGGTTATCGTCATCAGTTTAACATTGCCGACAGCGGCTACGGCTCGCGCGGACCTCGCGTCCACAACGACCGCGCAGGCGAAGTAGGGCGCACGCTAAACGTGAGAAATTTTGACCTCGAACGTATTTTCGGACAGGAAGGCGTGCAAATAATTCACCTGTCGGGGCTGATTGCCGCACTGTCGCCCGAAACAAGCAAGTTTTGTATTGAACTTGCCCGTACTGCAAAAAAATACGGAACTCTGATTTCATTCGACCTCAACTACAGAGCCACATTCTGGAAAGGACGCGAAAAGGAACTGCGCGAAGCATTCGTGGAAATAGCCTCATTATCGGATATTTTGATAGGCAATGAAGAAGATTTTCAGTTGTGTCTGAATGTTGAAGGTCCCGAAGAGGGCGGGAAAGCCATTGCCGACCAAATTGAAGCCTTTAAGGAAATGACCTTGCGCGTAAAAAAGGCGTACCCAAATGCGACTTTCTTTGCAAACACGCTGCGTCAGGTTATCAGCGTGAACGAGCATCTTTGGGGCGCAATAGTACTCAAAGGCGACGCCTTCACCGTAATTGAGCCGCGCACTATCAATGTTCTTGACCGTATTGGCGGCGGTGACGGTTTTGTAGGCGGATTATTATACGGCGTACTGAAAAGCTGGGAAGCCGAAAAATGCACACAATTTGCGTGGGCTACAGGCGCTTTGGCAACTACCTTCCTTACAGATTACGCTCAACCTGCCGACGAGGAAATGGTATGGAGCGTGTGGAAAGGAAATGCGCGGGTAAGACGGTAACGCACAGGAAATGAATTATTTCAGCAAAATATTATTTTCGCTGCATTTTTTAATCATTTCCTCTGACCACAGCGAAGACTGTACTTCGCCAATGTGCGCACAGCGCAAAAAGAACATGCACAAGCGCGATTGACCTATGCCTCCGCCTATAGACAGCGGTATTCGGTCTTCGAGCAACGCCTTGTGGAAAGTAAGTCCTTTACGTTCGGGGCAACCTTCCAAATCGAGTTGCTTCAACAATGCCGCCTTATCCACGCGGATACCCATTGACGAAACCTCGAAAGCGTTGTCAAGCGTTTCGTTCCACAGAATGATGTCGCCGTTGAGACCTTTGTAGCCTTTTTCGCTTTCGGTTGTCCAATCGTCGTAGTCGGGGGCGCGTCCATCGTGTTTTTCGCCGTTTGATAGTTTTCCGCCGATGCCGATAATGAATATCGCGCCGTATTTTTTGGCAGCCTCGCGCTCGCGTTCTTTTACCGAAAGCGTCGGGTACTCTTTCAACAGGTCTTCGCTCTGAATAAAAGTAATTTTTTCGGGAAGTACGGGTTTGATGTGAGGGTAAACGCTAAAAACCTTTTTCTCTGTTTCCTTCAACGCCTCGTAAATTTTTTCTACGATAGACTTCAAAAAACCAATATTACGCTGTTCTGCCGAGATGGTGCGTTCCCAATCCCACTGATCTACATACAGGGAATGAATATTCGACAATTCCTCGTCGGCGCGAATGGCGTTCATATCCGTATAAAGTCCGTAGCCGACGGGTATGCCGTAGGTTCCTAACTTCATGCGTTTCCACTTTGCGAGCGAGTGTACCACTTCGGCTTTCGCGCCGCCCATATCGCTAATCGGGAAACTTACGGCGCGTTCCGTACCGTTGAGGTCGTCGTTAATACCCGTGCCGGATAGCACAAACAATGGCGCAGTTACGCGACGAAGGGCAAGTTTGGAAGACAACTCTTCCTGAAAACTGACTTTCAACATCATAATCGCCTGCTCCATCGCTTCGGGAGCCAATTGCGGACGATAATCGCAAGGAATGTAAAGTTTCATTTTAATTATTAAAAAATTTGAACTGCAAAAGTCGCTCATATACAGTAATTATTTTCTGTTTTTAATAGCAAATTTCAATAAAAGAAATAAATAAGCATAAAATTTATGCAAAAACGCGACATTTTATGTAAAATATATAATTTTTAAGTGTATTTTGCAAAAAACATATAGACAGCCACTGTCAATTTAAAACTTCTGAAAATTGTTTTTTATCTCTTTTACAGCCATACATTCCACTTCTACTAACCAGCCCGGACGGCATACCGGCGCCAATACCATAACTCTTGGAATGTTCGGATAATGCCGCTCTACATAACTATTGACTATCGCATAATCAGCCGTATCGCGCAGATATACAATCAAATGCGCTACGTTGTTCATGTTGGCGTCGGCTTCTGCCAATAATGCCTGTACGTTTTCAAAAGTGCGGGCGGTCTGCTTTTCAACGTCCAAAGGGTGTTCAATTTCGCCGCGATTGTTGATGCTGGCTGTGCCCGAAATGAATATGTGGCGGCGATCGCCGTAATCAACGGTTGTTCCGCGTTCAAACGTAACGCCGTACTCGTATGTGGGATTCAGATGCGTGAGCGCTTTTAGAAATTTGATTTGCTCGGGAACTATGCCCGCAACGGAGTAGACGTCCATAAACATCAAAACGTCGGGGTAAATGTAACGTCCTTCTATGCCTGTGCTGGCAATATAATGCGTTTGCGGGGTCAGTCCTTCGCGTTCAAAAAATTCGCGACGAACAGAAACCATGCCTGCATACTGCACATCAACGTTTTGCACGAAAACCCATGTACGTATGCAGTTACGTTCAACGGTGCAGTTTTGATTGGAAAGGCTTTTTTTGAGGCGTGTGAAAATGTCTTCGGTTTGATGTTCTATTGGCGATGAAAGCGCCATCAACGGCGAGCGCGGCAACGATTGTTCCTTTTCAATTCCGCGCTTGTGAAATTGAGTGTGGAAAAGATGCTTGTAATTAGGACGTTCCATTACTGTGCAGTTATCTTCAAGTTTCGAAATTTGGGCGTTCTCAACAAAATACAGCCAAACAGACGTTTTCGAGCCGTTGAGCGGGGGCTGTTGTACCACGGATACTGCCTCTTCTGCACTTGCAATCAGATACGGCGTCTGGTTTATGGCGTCGCTTGCAAAAAAACGTTTCCAAATTAATGTCGCATTTTTCAGTTCTGGTAGCAATGTCAAGCGTTGTACGGCTTCCGACAATTTTTGAAATTGCAGTTCAGTACTGTTAAAAACATCATTTATTTCTATCATTACGTGGAACTCGGCATCTCCGTTTGCGGGAATAAAACTTCCCACTCGGACGCTAACGTTCAAATCGTTCCATTCAATTTGCGTATATTTCATTCTTTTAGTTTGTTTTATATCGTTCACTCTGTTTTTATTATTCTCCGTACAGATTTAAGTACGTGATATTCAGGATCAATTTCAATGCCTGTTACACCGTCCAATCTTATCCTGAAATTATCGCTGTTGGTGCGAATGGGCAACGACATTATAGTATCGGCTGCATTGGCTCTTAAAAATTTAACGTCCAAATCAACTGTAAACAACTGCGTTGCAGGCGCAGACCCCGTATGCTCTACCAACAAATCAATATAGCCGTCGCTGTATTTCCATGAAATATCGAAAATTGGAAAACCTTCGCCGAAATACCACTGGTCAAAGAATTGCGTAAAATCCATATTGGTCTGTTCTTCCAAAAAATGTTTAAAATCCATTCCTGTGGCAACTGAAAAACTGTATTTTTGCAGAAATCCGCGCAACACATCGAAAAACTTTTGGTCATCGTTGATTATTCGTCTTATTTTATGAACGAGCAGTCCGCCTTTATTGTAACTGAGGCTCATATCGAAAATTCGCCATATATCATCGGCTGCATTTGCAGGTACAAACACCGAGCCTGTACGCGCCCGCGCGGCAGTTCTATGCGCCTCGCGCAGCCATGCCGACGCCATTTCAGGCGACGCCAATCGCTCCAAAGCAAGATATTCAGCATAAGTAGAAAAACCTTCATTAACCCATATATCTTGAAACGTTGCGCAAGTAACCAAATTTCCAAACCATTGATGCGCAAGTTCGTGCGCCACCAACCAAAAACTAAAATCCGAAATGGTAGTCATCGTTTGATGCTCCATGCCGCCGCCCATAGGCGCAACGCAGTGACCATATTTTTCGTCGGCAAAAGGATAGGGAGTAAACAATTCAGAGTAAAGTTCTATCATTGACGTAGTTATATCAATATCCGCCTTGTTTTCATTAAGGTATCCATCGCGGTTATAGATAAAATTTTGCACAGGCAAAGGTTTTTCCACGCCCTTCGGGTGCGCATATATCGTGTAATCCGTGTAGTCGGCAACGGCAAACGAAATAAGATAATAATTTATCGGGTATCGCGTTTTCCATTCGTATCGTTTTTTGCCGTCGGGCATAGTAGTGATTGCCGATAAAACTCCGGGAGCGCCGGCTTTCAGATTTTCAGGTACAGTGATAAAAATATACGCAGAATCGGCTTTATCGGGCAAATACTGCTTGACGGGAAACCAGTATTTAGCATTGTGCGGCTCGGAAAGCGACCATGTGGCTGAAATATCCCACCTGTTATCTCTGCCGTTGGTAACCGCCGAAAAGAAGCCCGAACTTCTTATATCAACCGCCGCATAATAAATCGTTACGCTGCATATACTGCCCGAAGGCAATGGTTCGGGAGAGTGTGCAAACAGCAAATCGGCTTCGCGACTGAACGAAACGTTGCGTCCGTTCATTCTTACAGAATCAACGCGCACTTCTTCGGCAAGTTCCAGCGTAAAACGGTTCAACCCATTGACGCTAATTTCCGCAAAAATTTCCGCAAAACCCTTAACGTCGGCGGATTTGTCATCGGCTTCAATATCTATTTTATAGAACTTTACATCGTAATCATAGTACCATTCGGGTACAGGCGCATAGACCTGCGCCACGCACGGCAAAAGACACAATGCAAAGAAAATAAGACAAAACTCATTTTTTTTCATAAGAAAATTTTAAAAAAATGACCGAAAAATTTAAAAGCCCAAAGATAAACAAAAAAAGGTTTAGTACATGACAAAAATTTAAATTTTCTTTCTAACTCTTTAAAATTCAACAAAAAAAAGCAACGCATCGGAAAAAATGAATTGCTTTTTATGTTTTTTATGATAGTCTGGAGTGGTTGTATATCGGGCGTTTTGTTTCTTTTGTTTGGCTGGTTTTTTCTGTTATTTTCTTTGTGGTTTTGTATACGGACCCTAAACAAGTAAAATCCGACGACTGCCTCAAACCGTTGGTATCAAAAGAAAAAAGCCCACCTCAAATCCCTATAGGTAACAAACGGGTAACAAAACAGCAAAAATTGTCATTTTGGCAGAGGTCGGCCTTCAGGTCGGCAAAGATAGGCATT
>Ga0099364_10001631_pt1 | contig 36636 bp, 31 predicted proteins | sample TergutTh196P3_FD_73070 | JGI IMG/M metagenome (GOLD analysis project Ga0099364, IMG submission 73070) | Microcerotermes parvus P3 segment gut microbial communities from Pointe-Noire, Republic of the Congo - Th196 P3 | ecosystem: Host-associated > Arthropoda: Insects > Digestive system > Gut ... | reverse complement strand
TTCTGCATTTCTATATCAATAAAAGGAAGGTCAAGGGATGAAAACCTTGCACCAAAATCGTTAAATGAAGAAGACTTTTCTCCGTCCTTTGCAGAAAACATTGTTACCATCTGGTAGTATTCAGTATCTGTATTAAACTCAACACCATTGGAATTTACATAAATTGTTTTTGAGCTGTTAAAGTCCGATATTATGGATTCCAGTATGATTTTGGGGAATTCATCTTTTACCTGTTCCAGAAAATCCTTTGTTCTTGAAAAAAGCAAGTCCATATTTGCGCCGCCCATGCTTTGATCAAAACTCTTGTTTTCGATTTTTTCTGCAATGTCTTCAGCCTCATCTGCAAGGGCAGAAGAAGTAAGGGCCATGCAGCCTGCCACAGCCTCGTCAATTGAATCTCTGTCAAGCTTATTGACCATCATAACACCTTTGCGGCCTTGCTTTATTGCCTTGAGAGAAAGCTGATCATTAAAGAGAGTGCGCATCAAAGAAAACTTGTTGGCTTCTACATTGAATTCATCCTTGCGTCCCTGGCTTAGGCGGCAGGCAGCCTTGTCTGCGCCAGCTTTTAAAAGTTTTTCCAGAGCATAAGCGGATATATCGTTAAGCGTCATCATCTGCCTCCTATATTTATGTCACAGCGAATGGCAGGACCGCCCATACCCACAGTCATGGGTTGTTTTTTCCCGCAAAAGCCGCTGCTGTCCCAATGCATATCATTGGATAGCATGTCAACGGTTTTTAACATTTCAAAAGCAACCCCGGAAATAGTTGTTTCTCGTATGGCCTTGCCCAGCTTACCCTTCTTGATCTCATAACCCAGGTCAACAGAAAACATAAACTCCCCTGTTGTGTCAGCCTGGCCATTGCCGGTTTTAACAAGATAATAACCGTCATCAATGCTTGCGATCATGTCTTCAAGCTTATTATTACCCGGCAGTATGGCTGTATTGCGCATACGGATCAAAGGTTCATCAGAAAAAGCAAATGCACGCGCATTGCCCTGGGGTTTTACATTAAAATGCTGTGCTGTTTCTCTTGAGTGCATAAAATTTTTAAGAATACCGTTTTCTATAAGCATTACATCTTCTGCAACAGTGCCTTCATCATCAACATGGACTGGAAGCGGGCAGGGTTTCCCAAGAGCTGTATGCGCAAAATCAACCATTGTTACAAGTTCACTTGCAACCTGCTTGTTCACATTATGGGCAGCCACAGAACCGCCCAAAACAATATCTGCCTCAACCGTGTGACCAACTGCTTCATGTGCAAGTATACCTGCAAGCTCTGGCCCCATAACACACTTGCACAAGCCTGCATTGGAATAAACTCCCTCACGCTTGTGCATTAGTTTTTCGTAAAGTGTATCTATGTCTTTGGATAGCAATTTGGGATCAGAAAAAAGATCGTCAAAATGACCAAAGCCCCCGATTATTTCATGAAGTTCCACAGGAACACCATCATCTGTGTCTGCTGTCATAAAAATATAAACCATGCTGCGGGGTTGATAAAAATGACTATCAGCTCCGTCACTGACTAAAAGCAGCTTTTCCATATCAAGGCAGCTTGCAACCACAGTACGGCTGGATAGATTTTTGTATTTAGTGGATATATTGCTGTCAAGGGCTTTAATAAAATCAATTAAAGTGCTTTGGGGTATCTCTTTCCCTGGCCTTATTTGAAAATCAAGGCTGCTGCTGCTCGCATTGGGCAAAGGCGGCATATTTTTATTCACATGCTTGTCCATGAATATTGCATTGTCAGTTGCTGCTTTAAGTATATTTTTAATGCTGGCATCTGAATATTCAGCACCAGATGCAAACCCGTAAGTACCGCCTCTGTAAACACGGGCACAAACACCGCCGCTTGTACTTTGAACATTGGCTGTCATGTTTCCAGCCATAAACACAATCTGCCTTGTTGTATTTGACTGGGCGCGCAGTTCTGTATGATCCTTAAACGTTCCTTTATAAACACTAAGCAAATCATTAAGCATGTTTTCATCTCCTTCAATTGCTTGCTGGTTATAATATTACTGTGGGTGGATTTTAAGTTCAAGGATGTATTGAGAGCCTAGCGGCATTGATCGAATTTTTCACACAGAGACACAAAGGACACGGAGAAAAGATTGGAATTTTACCTACGGGTTTCGCAGGTTTTTATAAAGAGGCATTGGGGGAATTTTTATGCAACATTTTTTTTACTTTTCAAATGATCATATAAATAATCCGGAGCAAAATCTACATTATTATCCCAGCACAGTGTATTTAAATTTATTTTTACAGTTTTAAATAAATCTTTGTTTAATAATTCTTTTATAACCTCTCTATGATCATGTTCCAAAATTTGCTTAAAATCTATTATTCCATTTATCCCATTATTAAATTCAATATAGATATTATAATCATTTTTTAATTCTATAGAAGTTACATGTATCATTTTCTATCTCCTTAAATTAATGGCTGAATTTTATTGTACTTTCCTGTTGTCTGTATTGAATTCCAATTATCCAATAATTCTACTTTGTTTAATTCAGCCCATTCCATTACAAGCCCTAAAATACGCGCAGGTAATTTTCCTTCCAAAACAGTTAAATTATTAATCTCTATTTCAATATCATACTCATTGTATATAGCATGAAAGTGGGGCGGATTATGATCATTGAAATACATGGCTATAGATATACCCAAAAAACGACTTAATTCTGGCATATATATTTATTTTATCACATTTAAATAATCATAGCAACCTAAAACTTTGCGATGGAGCAGCTTGTATACTTTATACGGCAGTAGCGAATTAACGCGAAAAATTTAAGCCAAATGGTTGCAGTTGACAACCATTTGGCTGCATTTAGCAGCCGTTTGGATTAATTTAAAATCATATAAAAATTGTAAAAATAATTCGCTGTACTGGATTCCGGAGGGGAACCTCGCCTTAAGCAAACCAAAGGTTTGCAGGGCTCGGCGGGGGTTCCCGCCCACTCAGACCCTGTTAGTGGCCATTATAAACGCACATTCCCCCGCATTATATTGATAGGTTATTTAGATATCTAAACTGGAAAAACTTGCTGGCAGGCAAGCGGGAAATCCTTCGCAGGAGGTAGATTGAGATGGGCTGTTCTTGTAAGGAGTAACTAAAAAACCAAATGTTCAACTAATATTTTCAAACCAAGTATTATAAGCACAACACCTCCAAAGAGCTCTGCCTTTGATTTTAGTTTTGTTCCAAATATACTTCCAATTTTTACACCTGCTATTGATATAAAAAAAGTTGTAATACCTATAATTATTATAGCTATAAAAACATTGATTTTAAAAAAAGCAAATGTAACTCCTACTGCCAGTGCGTCTATACTGGTTGCTATTGACAATAAAAGCATATTCTTAAAACGCGATGGGTTTTCATGTGTTTTTTCATCGTCTTTTGAAAAACTTTCTTTTATCATTTTCCCGCCGATAAAGCCAAGAAGCGCAAACGCAATCCAATGATCCAAATGTTGAATTCTAGCGGCAAAATAGGTTCCTGCAAAATATCCAATTAAAGGCATAACAGCCTGAAAAAATCCAAAATATAGGCCGGGAATTATATAACAAAAAAAGCTTTGTTTCTTAGCGCATAAACCCAGAGTAACTGATACAGCAAAGGCATCCATTGATAACCCAACAGCAATTAACATGATTTCCCAAATACCCATAATAATGCCCTGCCAACATTTTGATAGTACTAGCTTTTATTAATAATGCCTGAAAAAATCAGCTATTTTCAAGCCCTTTCTTCAGTTCAAAGCTAAAGCAATGATGCCCTGCAGAAAGGAAAATCTCTGTTGAGGGCAGGGTTTTGCATTTTACCCCAAAAAGCATGCAGGCTCGGGGAAAAGCCTTTTCCCAGGTAATCTTAAAATGCCTGCATTTAAAACAGTTTGGGGCTTTATCCGGCAATTCTTTTGGTAATTTTTTACTCATACTCATTTGACACATTACAGGTCTTTGGATTATTCTACAATAATATATGGTAAAAATAAATGGCCTGGCAGCATCTCCAGGAATCGCCGCTGGAAAAGCATTTCTATATCTGGATGATAATTTTCCGGAAATAAAGCAGATCCCGTTAAACAAAGACAATATAGAACATGAACTTGAACGTCTTAATATGGCTCATAAAGCTGCAAAATCAGAACTTGAAGCCATTCATAAAAAAGCACTGGAAGAGGCTGGGGAACAGGCGGAAATATTTATGGCTCATATCTCCATGCTTGATGATCCGGAAATAAAAGAGCAGGTTGTTCACAGGATTAAAAACTCGCTGGAAAATGCTGAATGGGTTATCTGGGATATATACCAAACACTTCTCAAGATGATGCTGGAATCTCCGGACCCAATGTTTCGTGAACGTGCTGCGGATATAAATGAAATATCAAGACGCCTTTTAAATAAACTTTTTAATATAGAAAGAAAAACCCTTGCAGAGCTTGACAGCGATGTAATCATTGCTGCCAATGATCTTCTGCCTTCAGAAATTCTTGCCATGAACAGGAAACATGTTAAAGGTCTTGTCATCAATCAGGGCGGCCTTACATCCCATACAGCAATACTGGCCAGGGCTTTTAATATCCCTGCAGTAATGGGACTTTCTTCCAGTGTCAGTGAAATTCAAAATAATGATGATTTGATAGTTGACGGCAGCAAGGGTGAAGTAATAATTAATCCTGACAGGGCAAACATAAAAAAATATTATGAGATTAGCCTTAAGTTTTCCAAAGACCTTGAAGAAATGGAAAAAATTAAAAATCTGCCTGCACAAACAAAAGACGGTATGACATTTGTTCTTAAGGCAAATATAGAAATTCCTGATGAAGTAGAAAAAGCGCTTTATTTTGGAGCAGAAGGCATAGGACTATACCGTTCGGAATTTCTATTTTTGAGCGGAGCCAATGCTGAAGAAGAGTTTCAGTATAATGCCTACAGCAGGGTAATAAAAGCCATGGGAGAACTTCCGGTTACAATCCGTACAATGGATCTTGGTGGCGATAAGGGGACAGCTGATTTAAATTTTACAGATGAAAAAAACCCTCTTTTGGGCTGGAGAGGCATAAGGTTTTCTCTGGCACAGCCGGAGTTTTTCAAAACCCAGCTAAGGGCTTTGCTGCGTGCGGGAAAAGTCAATGGAAAAAACAATAATGTAAAAATAATGTTTCCCCTTGTTTCCGGAATCGAAGAGCTTAACAGTGCGCTTATATTGCTTGAAGAAGCAAAAGCTGAATGTAAAAAAAACGGACATGATTATTCAGAAAATATAGAGACAGGAATTATGATCGAAGTACCTGCTGCTGCAATGATTTCAGATGTACTTGCGGAAAAATCCTCTTTCTTTTCAATAGGTACAAACGACCTTTTGCAATACTCAATTGCAATTGACAGGGACAATGAAAAAGTAAATTATCTTGCAGAACCTTTGCACCCGGCAATCATACGCCTTTTAAAAATGACAATTGATGCAGCACATAAACGCGGAATAAAAACAGCCATGTGCGGAGAGATGGCAGGGGACCCGGATCTAACAGCACTGCTTCTGGGAATGGGCCTTGATGAATTCAGCATGAATGCTGCTTCCATTCCATCTATAAAAAATAATATACGCAGACTTGAGATGCAAAGCTGTAAAGATCTGGCAGCAAATATAATTGCAGGAAAATCAACAAAAGAAAATTTTTCCATAAATGAAACCTGGCTTAGAGAAAAGGGATTAAAATGAGGCCAGCGTCGGTTGCTCTTATAGGACGGCCCAATGTTGGAAAGTCAACGCTTTTTAACAGGCTGCTTCGCAAAAGAAGAGCTATAACCGATCCAACTCCTGGCGTTACCCGCGACCCTGTTATAGCAGAAACCACTATCAAAGACATAAAAATAAAACTCATTGACACAGGCGGTTTTAAACTTGAAAGGGATGACAGCCCTGAAGGAGAACTTGAATCCATTGTTGTAGAAAAAACTCTTGCAATTATAAAAAATGCAGATATTGTCGTACTGATCTTCGAAGCTGGAGAAACAACCCCGGAAGACGAAGAGTTTATTGCCCTGCTTCGGCCCTTTCAGAACAAGATGATCGCTGTTGTAAATAAATGCGAAGGCGGCCGCCGCGAAGCAGATGCATGGAATCTGCTCTCTTATGGGTTTGAAAAAATTTTTATGATCTCAGCAGAACACGGCGACAATATAGGCGAACTGACAGATGCAATTGTGCAGCGTCTGGCTTCTATTGCAGCAAAGGCCGCGGCGGACGCACCTGCAGAAAGCAGCACAGCAGCCGGCGGCAGCATAGCAGCCGGAGACAAGTTTATCCCGGACAGTGTTATCCGCATTGCATTACTGGGAAAACCAAATACCGGAAAATCCACACTCTCAAACCATCTTACTTCTTCTGAGTCTTCCATAGTAACAAATATTCCCGGCACAACAAGAGATGTTGTTGAAGGTTCGTTTATATGGAAGAAAAACCATTTTATGATTTTAGACACTGCAGGTATACGCAGAAAAACAAAAGTAAGTGGTAATATCGAATATTACTCTGTAAACAGAGCCATAAAAACAATAGATGAAGCAGATATTATTTTTTTGATTATTGATGCGCAGGAAGGGCTGACAGATCAGGATAAAAAGATTGCAGCTCTGGCACATGACAAAGGCCGCGGCATTATCCTTGTTCTTAATAAATGGGACACCATGCCGCAGATGAAAAATACATTTCAGGCAGTGGAAGACAGAATACGTTTTCTTTTTGGGCAAATGGAATATGCTCCTGTAATAAACATCAGCGCAGAACAAGGCAGCGGCATTGATAAGCTCCTTCAAACTGCTGTAAAAATGTATAACCAGCTTACAAGGCATATCGAAACTTCTGAACTCAACCAGGCCATTGAAACATGGGTGCAAAATTATCCGCCGCCAACAGGCAGGCAGACAAGGTTCAAAATCAAATATGCTGTGCAGGCTTCGTCAAATCCTGTGCGCTTTATTTTTTTTATTTCACGCAAAGATGCTTTAAGCGATTCTTACGCAGCATATCTACGCAACAGAATCCGCGACTCACTTGGCTTTTCATTGATTCCGGTTTCAATAGAATTCCGTTCTTCTTCCGGTGACAGCAAGACAGCAGAAGAACGGCGGCAAAAAAGCAGGAGGCAAAAAGCTTAAGTCTATGGCTGTATACACAATGGCGCATGCCAGCGATTTGCTTAAGGTAAAACCCCATGTTATACGTTATTGGGAAACAGAGATACCTCTTGTAAGAAGCAGCAAAGACAATTACGGCAGGCGTGTTTACTCATCCAGGGATATGCAGATACTTTTCCGGCTAAAGCATCTTTTGTATGAGCGCCGCTTTACACTGGAAGGCGCACGCGAAGAACTTTACAGGGAATTAAGCGGCGAAAGCCAGGATATAAGGAGCCGGCTTGCCATACTGCGTTCAGAATTGCTGGAACTTTATTTCTTTTTAAAGGAAAGGAAAAATTAATTAAGGAAAATTAATAAATGAATCTTTTCCATGCACTTGACAATGATATTTCCGGCAATCTTGAAAAACTAATACTCTCGATTGACAAGGAATTTCCGCTGCCGCGGCGCTTTGCCAATAATTTAAAATATGATGTAAAAGAATTGTCCTCACTCTTTACTTCAAGACGCAGCGAAAGGCAGCTTTCATACCTTAATAAACCAAATCTTCTTTCAGCCTATTTAAGATTTTTTTTGCCATGGAATGTATTCCGCCTCTGTAAACTTTTGCCGTCATTGGATATTAATTTAAAACATGGCGATACTCTTTTGGATATTGGCTCAGGTCCCTTAACATTTGTTCTGGCTTTATGGATAAGCCGTCCGGATTTACGAGACATTTCTCTTGAGTTTGTTGTTCTTGACAAAACAATAAAAGCCCTTGACGCAGGAGAAAAGATATTTAACGCATTAAGATCGGGCAATGGATTTGCTGCCAATAACATTAATAGCAAATGGAAGATAAAAAAAATCCACAGAGAATTCTCAAGAAAGGGTTTTAATCTTGAAAAAATCAATAACAACAAGCCTTTTGCTTTTATATCTGCAATAAATATATTTAATGAAATATATTATGAATTATCTCCAAGGGACAAAACAGGACTCGCAAAACTTGCTTTTGAGAGTGCTGCTGTTTTATCGCAGTTGGGTAAAAATGGTTCTTTACTTGTTATAGAACCTGGAATACCACGCAGCGGAGAATTTATTTCAAGCATTCGTTCTGAATTTCTACATCTGGGATTTGATATTGTTTCACCATGCCTTCATACAGAAGCCTGCCCCTATCCCGGAGGTCTTGTCCCGGGGAAAGGCAAAGCAAAGTGGTGCCACTTTTCATTCAATACTGATGAAGCACCAAAAGACTTTAAAAAACTTTCCATGGCAGCCAATATCCCTAAAGAAAGGGCTGTCTTGAGTTTTATTTTTGTGAAATCGAATTTAAAAAAGGGAAATGAAAAAAAATATGAAAGTACGGACTCAAAAAAAACCTGCCGCATAATCTCGGATGTTTTTCCTGTTGCTAGGGTTTATGGTTCTTATGCCTGCTTTTCAAGCGAGCCTTTATTAATTAAATGCAGCAAGGCTCAAACACATATACTTGAATCAGGAAATATTGTAAACTTTACTCTTGACAACAAAAGAGATGAAAAAAGCGGAGCATTAACAGGTTTAATATGAAGAAAAATTTATATTTTTTTTGCATACTGGTTCTTTGCGGATTATATATATCCTGCACCGGACGAACTGGCAGCAATTCCCAGCACATGCCTGATCCTTCGATTGAAGCCAATGCTGCCAATAGCACAGAAACTAATCAGAATATAGAAGATTTTATAAGAGATTATTGGCATGAACATTTTATCAGAGCTAATCTTCCTGTTCATATAATAGAAAACATTGTATCACATTTAATATTGGGCCCTGATTTTTTAATGGAGCTACTTTCAATACTGGACTCTGACCCTTCTCTTTATGTACTTGTTGACAAGCAGCATGCCTTAAGCGCAGACTATGCTCCAACTGATCTTGCTGAGCTTTCTGGCAGCGCATATTCTGTTACCCGCCAGGACCTTATGCTGCGAAGGCCTGCCGCTGAATCACTTGAAACCATGGCCCGATCTGCACAGGCTGACGGGATTATGCTTACAGCAGCTTCTGCTTTTCGTTCCTACAATTACCAGGTAAACACCTACAATTACTGGGTCAGGGAACTGGGCCAGGAAGCTGCTGACCGTGTGTCAGCCCGTCCAGGCCACAGCCAGCACCAGCTTGGACTTGTGCTTGACTTTTATCCAATAAACGATAATTTTGCCGGAACTCCAGCTTCACGATGGCTTGAGCAAAACGCCGGCCGCTATGGCTGGTCTTTATCCTATCCTCAAGGGTATGAGCATATAACAGGTTATCAATGGGAGAGCTGGCATTACAGGTATGTGGGAACAGAGCTTGCGGATTTTATAAATAAATATTTTGATGGTATACAGCAATATGCCCTGCAATTTATTCATGCTTACAATTCTATTGAATGACTTACTTGCTCAACAACCCGGTTGGTTGTCGAGCAAGTATTGCAATTTTTCAGCTTTCAGCTTACAAAATTGCATTTTATAAGGAAATTTTTGAAAACTGAAGTTTTCAAAAAACAATTTTAAGGAGTAAAAACTTGAAAATTAAAATTATAAATGCTGATGTATTGTTTTGGACACCAAACTGCCATACAAAAAAAGCAGACCTTTATTTGGCTGATGGTATTATCGAGGCTGTCGAAGACAGCGGTAATAATTCAAATTCAAAAAATTTTACTCCTGACAAGACAATAGACGCTAAGGGAAAACTTGTAATCCCCGGCCTTATAAACTGCCATACACATGCCTATATGTCGGTTTTCCGCAACTGGGCTGATGACCTTGCTTTTGATGAATGGCTTTTTAAAAAAATACTCCCTGCAGAAGATGCCATAAAACCAGAAGATGCTTACTGGTGCAATCTGCTCTCATGCATTGAGATGATCAAAACCGGAACAACATGTTTTGCAGATATGCACATGTTTACGCATCAAAGCGTAAGGGCAGCAGATGAATCCGGAATGCGCGCTGTAATATCCCGCGGTTTGATCGGAAAAGGCATGGATGATCCGGCAGCAAAAACCCGGCTTGCAGAAGCTCTTGAAGAAATGGACGCTGCTAAAGGAAACAAGCGCATCAATTTTATGCTGGCAGCCCATGCAATATACACCTGTGGAGAGGGTCTGCTCAGAGAACTTCCGGATATTGCGCTTGAAAAAAATATTGGGCTTCATATTCATATTTCCGAAGGCCGCACAGAATTCGATAATTGCATGAAAGAACATGGATGCTCTCCAACAGCATATCTTGATTCACTTGATTTTTTCCGGGCACCCACGCTGGCAGCGCATTGCGTTCACCTTGCACAAGGGGACATTGAGATATTTTCCAAAAAGAAGGTTTCTGTCGTAACAAATCCAATAAGCAATATGAAGCTGGGAAATGGTTTTGCTCCTGCATCAAAAATGCTCAAGGCCGGTGTCAATCTTTGTGTTGGCACAGACAGTTCTTCCAGCAACAATGCGCTTAACATGATTAGGGAGCTTTCAACCCTGTCTTATATACACAAAGGCCTTGACATGGATCCATTATCTTTTACAGCAGAGCAAACCCTGACCTGTGGCATACTAAACGGCGCAAAAGCACTTGGCCTTGGAGATAAAATCGGCTCCATAGAAAAAGGCAAGCGCGCTGACCTTGTGTTAATCGACATGAGCAAGCCCTGGCTTCAGCCTGTAAATAATCCGATTTTTTCACTAATCTATTCAGCAAATGGATCAGAAGCAGAGACCGTCATAATTGACGGTAAGATTGTCATGGAAAACAATGAACTTAAAACCCTTGACGAAGAACGCATAAAGTACGAAGTTGATAGGGTAAGACAACGCATATTATAACAAACGAATAAAGGGAGAAAAATTATGAGTCAGATAAGAGATGCTTCTTTGGCAGCTGAGGGCTGGAAAAAAATTGAATGGGTAAGAAAATATATGCCTGTTCTTACAAGCATTAAAAAGGAATTTGAAAAAGACAAGCCATTTAAGGACATAAAAATAGCGCTTTCAATTCATCTTGAAGCAAAGACAGCATACCTTTGCGAGACATTGGCAGCAGGTGGTGCAGAGATGTATGTTACGGGCTGCAATCCACTGTCCACCCAGGATGATGTTGCCGCTGCATTGGCAGAAAAAATGGTTGTCCATGCCTGGCATGATGCCAAACCACAAGAATACGAGGAACACATACGCCAGACAGTCAAAGTCGGCCCTGCCATTGTAATAGATGACGGCGGCGACCTTGTGACCATGCTGCACAGGGAATTCCCGGAACTTTGCAGCAAGGTTATAGGAGGCTGCGAGGAAACAAAAACCGGTGTAAACAGGCTTATTTCCATGGATAAAGAAGGGGCATTAAAATTTCCCATGATAATGGTAAACAATGCCCGCACAAAGTTTTTATTTGATAACCGCTATGGCACAGGTCAGTCTGTATGGGACGGTATAAACCGTACTACAAACCTTCTTGTTGCCGGCAAAACCGCTGTTATCTCCGGCTATGGCTGGTGCGGAAAAGGCGTTGCCATGAGAGCCAAAGGAATGGGAGCCAGGGTAGTTGTTACAGAAGTTGACCCGGTGTGTGCGCTTGAGGCCTTAATGGACGGGTTTTCTGTTATGCCAATTACTAAAGCTGCTGAAATCGGTGATATATTTGTTACAACAACAGGCTGCCGCGATATAATCACAGAAAAAGAATTTTACAAGATGAAGGACGGTGCAGTACTGTGCAATGCCGGTCATTTTGATGTGGAAGTTGATGTTAGTACACTTAAAAAAATTGCTGTAGAATCCTTTGATCAAAAAAAGAATATCAGGGGATATAAACTTTCCAATGGCAGGCAGCTCTCAGTGCTGTCAGAAGGCCGCCTTGTCAACCTGGCTTCCGGTGACGGGCATCCCACAGAAATTATGGACATGAGCTTTGCTGTCCAGGCTCTTTCTGCAAGACTGCTTGTAACAAAGGGAGTCACGCAAAAGATCAATGCAGTGCCAGAGGAGATCGACAGGGAAGTTGCCTTAAAGAAACTTGGCTTTGAAGGCTACAGGATCGACACACTTACAGACGCGCAAAAAACATACCTTAACAGCTGGAATGTCTGATACAGCAATATGTTTAAGGGGAGCCTAGGCATTGCCTTGACTCCCCGGGTTTTAAAACCTTACAGCGTAAAAAATCAATAAGCCAATTATTGCAGCTGCAAGTAGGAGCCAGTAATAAATATATGCTTTTTTCATACATCACCTGCATCTTTTTGAAATTGATTTATTGCCGCTGTTATTGCAGCAGTAACTTGAGGCGAAACTTTTTCGCTTTCTTTATGCGTTTTAGAATCAGCCTCGCCATTTTTACTGTCAATGGATTTGATTATTTTTCCGGTTATATCTATGCAGATTGTCATAACCCACAAAAAAAGAAACACAACTCCCATACCCAGGAATGTTAAAACAACGCTCTGCTGCATCATTTCCATAATTGTCATACAAAACTCCTTCAATATTTTCAATTTGAGCAATAAGATGAGAAAAATGTTAATTAATCAAAAGGAAGGAATCAAATCCGGAGTTTAATGATAATACGATCTTTTATGCATGAAGTTTTATCATTTTTATTTTCATTTAATATAAAATTTGCAGGGTATACAGCGCTAAAAAAAACCTCTTGGGGAATAAATTCACGGAAAAGGCTGATTCGAAGCGGCGAAGGAGAGTTCCTTTGTGTTTTTTTGATTGTAACAATATTTTGTGCAAGGCATTCATTATTACTGACTGCTGATGCGAAATAGCTGCCATTATGCCAACTATCATTATATTCAATAGGCCGGAGCACATTATTAAATGAGAGGGTAAAAAATAAAGTTATTGCAAGCAAAAAGCATGCCATAGAACAATGGTATCACATATTTTCTTGAGGGACAATATGAATTTTTGAGAAAGACTCGCTCTCATTTATTTTTCTTCTAAGTTTTTTAAATTCAAAAAGTATCATAAACCCTGTCAGAATAAATGCAAAAGCATCAGCAACCGGTGCTGCCAATACAATTCCGTACAATCCCCAAAACCTTCCAAAAACAAGTATGCAGGGAATAAAAGCAATAAATTGCCTCAATGTTGTAAGGAATATAGACATCTTTGGCCTTCCTGTTACAACAAAAAAGTTTGACGACAGAACCTGAAAACCATTTAATGGCAATGTTATAAATGTTATGCGTATAGCCCATACAGCAAAATCATAAAGCTCAGGGCTTCCGGCTGAAGCAAAAATGCGGACCAAAGCCATTGGGAATAATTGTCCCAGGGCAAGCCCGGAAACACAGATTATTGTTGCTGCCATAATTGCCAAAAGATATGTCTTTAATACACGGCTGTACTGCTTTGCCCCGTAATTATATCCAAGTATGGGCTGGGCTCCCTGGTTAATGCCGAACACAGGCATCATTATAAACATGGTAAGGGAGCCTATAATTGTCATTACAGCAAGGGCAATGTCGCCTCCATTCTCAATACCCAAAGAATCAGCACCATACCAGCCTATGCTTTGATTTATAAGAAGCTGCACACCGGACATTATAAATTGAAGCAAAAACTGCGCTGAGCCAAAAGCCATTATCTGTGTAATAATCGAAACGCTCGGCGAAAAACTACCCAGCTTTAAATGAATTACACCCTTGCCGCGAAGGTTAAACCAAACAATCCATGTTGCAGAAATTAATTGAGATATAACAGTTGCCCATGCAGCGCCTTCAACACCCCAGCCAAAACCAAAAATAAAAATAGGGTCAAGGATTATATTCATAATCGCGCCAAGCAGCATTGTTACCATTGCAATCTTGGGGAAGCCCTGGGCTCTGGTGCAGTGGGCCATGCCAAAACCTGTCATCATAAAAGGTGTGCCAAAAAGAATTATGCGCATATAGGAACGTGCGTAATTTATGGCCTCACTGCCTTCCTGGGCTCCCATAAGGGAGAGCAAAGGTTCAAGGAAAACAAGGCCAATAATCATTAGAAATAAGCCTGTTGCGACAAGCAGAGCCAGGCTGTGATTTAATGCGTTTTCAGCTTCATCTTTCCTGCCCTGGCCAAGGCGCATGGATATCATGTTTGCAGAACCTATGCCAAAGAGCATGGAAAACGCAAAGCTCAATGTCATTAAGGGCATTGCAAGGGACAGGCCGCCCAGGGCAATTTCGCTGACACCCTGGCCTACAAAGATACGGTCAACAACATTGTAAAGGGCATTGACCACCATTCCTGTTATGGCAGGAAGGGAAAAGCGAAAAAGCAAGCGGCTTACAGGTTCTTTTCCCAGGCGTTCAGCTGCGTTCATTACAACTATCAAACCTCAATGGTCAAACCTTCGCGTGCCATTAAAACATCAGTATTTACAGAAATTTTTTGATATTGTTTTTCTATTTTATTTAGCTGCTTGTCAGTGCGTCCCGGATCATGGTGAAAAAATACAAGCTTTTTAACATTTGCTTTTTTGGCTGTTTCTATTGCAAGGTCAAAAGAACTGTGTCCCCAGCCTTTATGTTCTTTATATTCTGCAGCAGTGTATTGCGAATCATAAATAAGTATATCAGCGTTCTTTATAAATTCAAGAATTTTATCATTTTCTTCCCTGGCTGCTTCTTCACCTTCAATGGTTGCCCCTTCATCATAATTGGGATCTGATGGATCAGACGGAAATAGATTGCGGAAAGGTTCATGGTCAAAAGCAGTGACTATGCTTTTGCCCTGATATTCAAAACGATAACCCATGCAAAGAATCGAATGATTAAGATATTTTGTGGTAACTCTTAAACCGTCTCCAAGATCAAAGCTTGTTTCCTTTAATTTATCATATTCAATTTTTGAAGCCAGTTCACTTTGTCTTACAGGCCAGAACTTATAAGAGAGCTGGGTACCTATTATGTTTTCAAGGCTGTCTTCTTCACTTATTACAGGGCCTCTGATCCTCAAGTTTGTCGAAGGCTCAAAAATAGGGTTAAACATTGGAAAACCCATTATATGATCCCAATGGGTATGTGTTATAAAAATATCTGCATCAATGGGAGAGTTATAATAATCTTTTTTCATTAACTCTTCTCCCAAAAGGCGTATTCCTGTACCGCAGTCAATTATTACAAGACGGCCGCCACTGGAGTTTTCTGTTTTTCCTGCGCGTATTTCCAGACAAGCTGTATTGCCTCCGTACCTGTATGTATCAGATCCAGGGCAGGGCATTGATCCCCTGACTCCCCAAAAACGCACAAAAAACATAAACGTCCCCTATATCTTCAAAAAAACCTTGGCTTTTTCAATTTCTTCCTTGACAGAGGTTTCAATTTCAAAGAAAAAATCCTTGTCTATACCAAGCTTGTCCCAGATAAAATCATCAATTTTTTGCGGGTACCTGTTGCCGGAAAACCCAATCTCGCTGACAGAGGCAAAATAGTTAGCTGCAATTACATTATAAAGAATATCTTCTGATTCTCCGGAATAATCATTAAACCTGTGATGATAAGATATCACATCTGCTACAGTGCCTTCAAGCTTCCAGGCTTTAATAATGGCTGCTCCTGCATCGCAATGATCAAAGCCAAATGTATTTTCCTCGGCAAGATGCAGGCTGATCTTGTCTCTGTCAGAAGTGCTTAATGTTAAAAGATATTCTTTTTCATAAACCGCATTCATGGGGATTTTACCTATATCATGCAAAAGACCGGCAGTAAAATATTCTTCCCGTAACTTGGGATTTATTCCGCGTTTGGCTGCCAGAAATTTTGCAGATACTCCTACGCAAAAAGAATGCTGCCAAAACCCTTCCATATTAAGACCCTTGCTCTTATTTTGCTCTGATAGGTTTCCCATAACAGCAGTCGAAAGAACAAGATTCTTGACAGTATTAAGACCAAGCATGATAATGGCGCGGACTATGCTTGTAACAGGCTGACCAAGGGCATAGTATGCGGAGTTGATCAGTTTTAGTACCCTGCCGACCAATACAGGATCCAAAGAGATTATATGGTTTAAATCAGACGGACTGGCATTGGGGTTATTGCAAATTTCAAGCACTTTAATTACAGAAGTAGGCAGACTGGGTATTTCTCGGATATACTCTTCAATTTTCTTGTCTAAAGTTTTATCCATCTATTTTCCGCTAAAGCTTTCCAATGTATCAATAATACTTTCCATACTTGATTGTGTTTCGCTTTCAATATATTCCTGTTGAATTTCTTCCGGGAGAAACTCTGCAAGGTCTTTAAGATGCTTCATCAACTCAAGGCAGCTTGGCATTTTTTCTTCTTCTGTTTCTGCATTTTTTGAAGCTTGAGCTGTAGGAACAGAAACAACAATACGCGGAGCTTCTGTTCGTGGAGGAGCTGCAGGCGGCGGTTCTGGCGGCATTCCCTTTATGGATACTTCTATGGGAGAAAACTTGATATCCATGGGAATATTTTCCTGCTGAGGAATTGGTATTTGTATAGGCGCCACCACAACAGATGGTGCAGCAGCTGGTGCAGGTTCCGGTTTAGGAGCCGGCGCAGCAGCTTGCATGTCTGCCGGCATGGCCTGCATTGGTTCCAATGCAGGTTCCTGGGCAGGAGGCATGGCTTCTGCTGCTGCTGTTGGTGTGGCCGCAGGTTCTGGCTCGGGTGCAGCTGTTGGCTTGGCCGCTGGCGTGGGTGCTTGCATGCCCGATTGTCCGTCATCAGCAAGATCATTAGTGTCAGCTAAATCATCCAGGCTTCCAGGTGGTTTAGAAAACGCAGGAAGTGCAAATCCGCCTTCCAAAAAACTAAATGGTTCTTCCGGTAGAATTTCCTCTTCTGGCAGATCTTCTTCCAGAAGATCTTCTTCCGGAAGATCTTCTTCAGACAAAAGTTCGTCTCCCTCAGATTCATCCAAAGGTATCATATCAGAACTGAATAGCATGGGATCGTCTTCTTCAACAAGCTCTGTGTCTTCCTGCTCAGTGTCTTCATCATCTGTGATTGTATATGAGCTTGAATAAGCGTCAACAGCTGTTTCGTAAAACTCAAGTGATTTATTTAAATCAGAAAGATCATCGGAGCTGGCTCTTTGACCCTGGACATTAATAAGTGTATCAGCAGTCCTTAGGGCTTGTTCAAGGGATCCTTTTTTCTTTTGAAGCTCTGCAATAATGCTTAATGCTTCAGTATCATTTGGATCATTCTGTGCAAGCTCTTCAAAGATATCAAGCGCTTTGGCGCGATCGTTCATTTCCGCATAAACCCTGCCAAGAAACATCATGGCATTTCTGTCATTGGGATTGTGAACAAGATACGCAAGCAGCTGCTCTTCGGCCATCCTGTATTTTTTGCGGCGAAAATAAATATCTGCAGTGTCCAATAAATAAATATAGTTTCCGCTTTCCAAATCAGTGATTTTTTTAAAAGCTTCCTCTGCTTCCTTTTCATTACGGCTAACTTTTTTAATGGAACCAAACACCCTGAGTGCATCTATATCGTCACTGTTAATCTTAAGAACTTCCATGGCTTGCCCAAGAGCTTTGGGATAATTTTCCATGTTGAGGAAGACCCTTGCAAGACGATTGCGGATTTCAATATTGTCAGGAGAAAGCTTAATGACTTTTAAAAGTTCACTTGCGGCATTTTTCCAATCTCCCTGAGTTTCAAAAACCTGTCCTAAATTAATGGCTGCCTGTGTATTATCAGGATTTAATTCCAGAGCTTTATGGAAATTTTGAATTGCATCTTTTGAACGTCCCTGATTTGCACGGACTGTTCCTATATTGTTATAAATTTCATCATTGGAAGGTTCCAAATCAAGGAGCCTTGAAAATGTAAGTTCAGCTTTTTTGTCTTCGCCCTGTTTAATATAAGCCAGACCCAGATGATTCATGCATTTTATCCAACCCGGCTTGCTCTTAAGGCCTAGCTGATATTGTTTAATTGCGCCTTCCAGATTGCCTTTTGTTTCCAGAGCCAATCCATAATTAAAAAGCAGCATTGGATTGTTTTGATCCATGGTAAGGCCCTTTGTCAGGATATTTATTGCCTTATCATGTTCGTTTAAAAGCACATAAACAGTTCCAAGGTTATTGTAAGCAGGGACATAAGAGGAATCCAATTCCAGGACTTTGGCATAAGCCATGGCAGCTGCTTTATTGTTACCCAACTGCTTGTGAACATTGCCAAGATTGTAATGTAATTCTGCGCGGGTTGAATCTAAATCAATAGCCTCAATTAATGTATTTAATGCTTCTTGGTATTTTCCCTGATGGCGGTATGCAACAGCAAGATTATTTAAAGCTTCAAGGTCACTGGGGTTATCCATTACAAGAACAATAAATTCATCAACAGCTTCTTCAAACCTGTCCATCTTTGTAAGGATGGTACCCATCAATATGCGAGCTTCTCTTGAAATAGGAGTTTGGGTATAATAATTTTTTAAAAGCTTTTCCGCTTCTTCGTATTCTCCGACCTGGGCAGCGTTTTTTGCCCGCTCCAAAAAATCCTGGATATCAACTGGACTCATTCAACCTTCCTTAAAACGGTACTTTTGAAAAAAAGCATTTATCGTATTTCAGGTACTCTTTGGGGCCGGGCTGCGGTTTCCCTGGAAAATGCTCCTGGTTCCAGAAAATCCTTGTCATATGAGGCAACAGCAAAATAATAAAGCGTTCCATTCCTAAGCCCTTCTATACGTATTGATGTACTTGTCCCTGCATCAATAGGAGATGCAGTGCCCTGCTCCCCAAAGTAATTTTCGCTTGAAGTGCCAAAATATACAAGATAGCCGCCAAGGTTAGTATTTGCAACTGATCTCCATGACAGTTCTACAGCCCCGTCAGCAGCTGCGGCAAAAATCATGGCAGGAGGAGGAGGAGGTTCAATATTCCTGTAAACCAGCTTTATCTCTTCAAGGTAGGGTGTGGTTTCCCCGTCTCCTGAAGGAAAAAATTCAACTGCAAGCTGTGCATAACGACCCTTAAAACTTTCCGGGAAATTAACTCCAGGCTGAATTGGAATCCAGGGCATATCCCATTGATGCGGAATATCGCTGTATCGGATAAAAAAACGCATTTCAGAATTATCAATAAAGCTATAAGTCCTTGCAGCAGCATACTCATTTCTGCGGTTTCCATTGTTCCCGAATATGCGACCGCCTGTGGCTTCGAGTCTTAATAAACGGGTATTTATTCTTCCAAGATCAAGTGTTCCAGTCTCTGCCCTACCGCCAGCCAAAGGATATCTTGTCCTTGATGGTGTTTCTAAATAATGGGGATGAACTTTAAACTCATCCAAAAGACCAGTAAAGCGGCTTCCCAAAGATAAACTTGATTCCTGGCCAATAAGCGGAGTAAAAACTTCACCCCTTTCGTTTCCTGTGGAAGTTACATAAACCAAAGCTTCCTGCCGGCCGTCTACAAGGTATTCCAAAATCCCAAATTCAGAATTAAAACGGATAAGGTGATGTGACCAGGTTCCGGGGATTATTGGTGAGCCGGAAACTATAATTGTTCTCAAATTTGCAGGTATTCTTCCCTGAGGATCAAGGAAAAAATTGGAAAAAGTCCATTGAAGCCTGTTTCTTGAGACTGAGCACTCTATTCTTTGGCGGGTAAACTCTCTTGTACCTGCCTGAATTGTAGAAGACCAGTTCAAAATCTGCTCGCCATTGACCGGATTGGATGGATTAAGCCAAAATTCTATGGAAAAATCCCGTATAGGGCTTCCAGGGGCAAATAAAGCTCCGCGGCGCGGCCATAAAACAAGAGGTTCTTCGATCACGCTGCTTAACTGGACTATATCTGATGTGGAAAAGCGCGCTGCTCCGCTGCCCTGCCTGGCTAAAGGAAGGCCAACGCTTCCAAGCCTTGAACTGACAATTATGTCATAATGACCAGCCATGTCCCTGAAACGTCCTGGATTGCCTTCATCAAAGCTTAGATAAAGGTCAGGGGCCGCAGTATTGGATTCTGCGAACCTTTGATTTGTCGATGACAGGGCCAAAACCGGATTTGGCCTGATTTGAGATACTTCTGTCAGAGTTTCGCGGGTTTCAAAATCCCGCCAGCCTGAAAAAGCACCTATACTTAGAACTTTTTCCCCTACTCCAAACAGGTTGGACATGCCGGATAAGAGAATAAAAGCTGCATATATGGAAAATATTAGTCTTTTCATGGGCCTCCCCTATCTTATCGGTATAAAAACCTGATAGATTGAGGGAGACTTTGGACAGATTAAGCTGTGCAGCCAGGTATTAGCGTCCGGTAGCTAATCTAAAAGCATCCCAGATGCGTGAATGTTCCTCATCAGCTTCATCGCTGACATTCATGATCATTTCCATATCAATATTAAATCCTTGAGGAAGCGTAAGAAATTCCCTAAATTCAGGGCTGATATAATTATCTGCCGCTGAATTTGTGCTGTAATACCCAAGATACTCAAAACATTCTGCTCCGCGCCTTGCATCCAGGATATAATCAAGGAAAGCATACGCAGCATCAGCATTGGGCGCATTGCTTGGAATAAAGCCGGCCATTATACCAAAACCAATTCCTTCACTTGGAAAAACAACCCTTAAATTGGGATTAGCCATTACAGCCCATGTAACCTGATCCGTATACATAATCCCGGCTGCAATTTCACCTGAAAGTATATCATTATCAAGGCCATCGTCTTTTATAAGGCGTATATTGGGAGCAAGTTCCAGAAGTCTTGCTCCAGCATCCCGAATATGACTAAGGTTCAATGTATTATAACTGTGTCCAAGTACTTTTAATGCCATGCCATTTATGACACGGTGATTGCCGACTATCCCCAGATTATTACGCAAAGAAGCATCCCAAAGGTCTGCATAACCGGAAATATTTATATTTACCCTTGCAGGATCATAGACTATGGTTTGAACCCCTGCTCCGTAAGGAACTGTATATTCATCCCTTGGATCATAAAACTGTCTTTGATAAATGGGATTGATATTATTCCAGTTTGATAGTCTGCTTCTGTCAAGTCTCTGTGCAAGACCGCGTTCAATTACAGTTTCGAGTATATAATCATCTACAATTATAAGGTCATAACTGCCGCCGCGTGCGCTTTCAAGCCTTGAGAGCATGACCTCGCCATAGTCAAAATTAACATAATTTATGCGATAGCCAGTGTCTGATTCAAACCCATCGATAATTTCCTGGGGAAACATTTCTGCCCAGGTATAAATAGTAAGTGTTCTCTGTCTATTGCAGCCTGTAAAAAGGCTGGTTGAGACTGCGATGATCAATACTGCAAATAGAAAAGAATTCATTTTTTTCATTTAAAAACTCCTGTTTAATATAGTCCGGTTATTTAATTTTTGATTTCCGGAAGTCAATCCTGGAAACTGCTGCGGACATTATACATAATATTATCGTAATTACAAATAAAAGTGAACACAGGGCATTTGTCCTGGGCGTAACTCCTGTTCTTATCTGGGTAAAAATTCTTATGGGAAGTGTATTTGTATGCGGCCCTGTCACAAAAATACTGATAATAACATCATCAAAACTCATGGCAAAAGAAAGAAGAATCCCGGATATTATGGCAGGCATTAAAAGGGGTAAAAGCACATCCCTAAAAGCCCTCCACGAGCCAGCACCCATATTGCGGGCTGCTTCAAGTAAACTGCTGTCAAGGCCAGCCAAGCGCGCTTTTACCAGGAGATATATATATGGTATGCAAAATGAAGTGTGTGCAAGAATAAGGGTGAACATTCCCAAAGGAAATCTTAACAGGGTAAAAAAAGAGAGGAGTATCATACCCATAATAATTTCTGGCGTCATTATGGGAAGTATTGAAAGATATTCCATTATACCCCTTATGCGGCCAGGCACAGGTTTATGTTTTTCTGAGTTTTTCTTAAAAGCCATGCCCACAGCACCCATGGTCCCTATAACAGCCGCTGATAAGCTGGATGCTGTAGCAAGGACAAGGCTGTTTACAAGCGCTTCGAACATGGCCCTGTCCCTAAAAAGTTCCCTGTACCAGTTAAGCGAAAAGCCTGTCCACATGGATGTAAGGCGGCTGGCATTAAACGAATAAATAATTACAAGAGCAATGGGAACATACATTATTGAAAGCAGAAGGACAATGTAAATTTTTCTGAATACATTATTTTTTTTCATACAAGCCCCTCAAGTTCTGCTGAGCGTGTAAGTTTCCGGTAAAGGGCAATAAATATGCTTGTTAAAATCATTAAAGCTGCACTTAGAGCTGCGGCAAAGGGCCAGTCATGGGCTTTGACAATTTGATCCTGAATCAGATTGCCTACAAGCACTATCCTGTTTCCGCCAAGAATTTCAGCAAGAAAGAATAGACCCATGGAAGGAATAAATGTAAGCACAAAGCCGGAAAAAAGGCCAGGGATTGTAAGCGGAAAATTTACTGTAAGAAAAGCCTTAAGGCGCGAAGCCCCCATATTCCTTGCAGCTTCTGCAAGGCCCCTGTCAATTTTTTCCGCGCTGGAATATACAGGGTAGATCATAAATGGAAGAAGTACATAAACCATACCGGTTATGACAGCAGGGAAACTGTAGAGCAGCCTTAAAGGTTCTTCAATAATGCCCAAAGAAATAAGAAAAGCATCCAGCACACCATTTGCCCTGAAAAATATTATCCAGCCGTAAAGCCTCATAAGGGAGCTTGTCCAAAAAGGAATGATCAGGATAAGCATGACACTGTTTTTCCACTTCTTGTCCAGGCCAGCCATATAATAACCAAAAGGATATCCGATTATGGCTGTTAAAAGTGTACTCCAAAAAGCCACTCTCAATGATTGTACAAATATATCAAGATAAAGAGGTTCAAAAATTCTCTGGTAGTTTCTTATATTAAAATCAAATGCAATTCCCCAGCTGCCTTCCCTGCGCAAAAAACTCAGGACAATTAAATATAAAAGCGGAAGTATAACAAGTAAAACCGTAAAAAAATAAAGAGGGGAAACAAGGGCTGATGAATATCTTTTTGAATGTATACCAATACTCTTAATTTTATTCCGCATTATACTAGTCCGTGTCTTTAACCAAAACAGCATGTTCAGGCAGCCAGGCAACCTTAACATCCATCCCTTCCCTTAAGGAACTGTCAAGACCAAAGCGGCAGGATGTAATCTCCCCTCTGTTTTCAAGGAGCGCTGTCAGCCGTAATTGTCCGCCTGTAAAGCTGCTGGAAATTATGCGTCCAGGCAAACCCTGGCCTCCTGGGGCATTGACCGACAAAAACTCCACATGCTCTGACCGGATAGCCAGGCATTTGTCTTCACTCTTAAGCACATTGGCATTGCCCACAAAGCGGGCAACAAAACTTGTAGCCGGCCGATCGTAGACCTCCTGTGCAGAGCCAATCTGCTCAAAAAGTCCGTTGCGCATAACAGCAATGCGATCCGACATCGTAAGGGCTTCTTCCTGATCATGCGTAATATAGATAAATGTTATGCCAAGCTGTTCCTGGAGGCGTTTAAGTTCAATCTGCATCTGCCGGCGCAGCTGCAAATCAAGAGCGCCAAGCGGTTCATCCAGCAAGAGCATGGGCGGCCTGTTTACAAGGGCGCGCGCTACAGCCACCCTCTGCCTTTGCCCGCCGGAAAGCTCGACAGGCATGCGCTTTTCATAACCAGGTAGTTTAACCAGTTCAAGGACTTCGTTGACAGCTTTTTTTATTTCAGATTTTTGCACATGCTTTATATGCAGGCTATATCCAATATTCTGCTCTACGTTCATATGGGGGAAAAGCGCATAGTTCTGAAAAACCATGCGGACATCCCGGCGATTGGGTTCATCAGCAGTAACATCCCGGCCCTCGAGAAAAACACGGCCCTCATCCGGTTCCTCTAGCCCGGCAATTATCCTTAAAAGCGTGGTTTTCCCGCAGCCCGAAGCTCCGAGTATTGTGATAAATTCGCCTTTATTAACTTTTAAGTCTATACCCTTAAGGACTTCAACAGTCCCGAAGTTTTTCTTTATTCCTTCTATTTTAAGCGATTCCAGTTTAAGCATTCCTTTGTTTTATATTCATTATATAAGGCATAACCTAATCTAAAATATAATTAATTTTAATGATAAAATAAAGCCCATGCTTAAACTCAAAGTAATAGCCTGCGATGTAATGCGGAGGGAAGTTTCATGGCTGGCAAGTCAGTCTCCCTGCTATGTGGATGTGAGTTTTCTATCCCAGGGGCTTCATACAACACCGGAAAAGCTGCAACTATTTTTAAAAGAAGAAATCGAAAAAGCCAATCAGGGTCTGCCATATTCACACTTTAATGAAAGTACATTTTACGATTATATAATCCTTATCTACGGCCTCTGCGACAACAGCATTGTTAAGCTTTCCAGTTCCCGATCCCCCCTTGTTGTTCCGCGCGCCCATGACTGCATCACCCTGCTTTTGGGTTCAAAAGAGCGTTACAGAACACTTTTTGACTCAAGCCCCGGAACATATTGGTATTCACGCGGCTGGATTGAATGTTCACTCCAGCCAGGCGAGGAACGCTATACAAAAACACTTAAGGAATATACGGAAAAGTACGGGGAAGACAATGCTGATTATCTAATGGAAATGGAACAGGGCTGGTTTAATTCCTACAAACATGCTTTTTTTATTGACTGGGAAGATTTGGGCAATTCAGAATATTACCGTTCATATACAAAAAAATGCGCGGAATATCTTAAATGGACATACAGGGAAGAAAAAGGCAATACAGGGCTTATGGAAAGACTTCTTTCAGGTATTTTTAATGAAGATGAAGTTCTTGTGGTAGAGCCGGGAATGTCCATTGCTGCAAGCTATGATGAAACCATAATAAAGGCTTGTTGAATTTGAGGTAAATTATGAAGAAGCAAAAAAACTTTATATTTAAGTGTACTGGCTGCGGGCATGAAGAACCCAAATGGCTGGGACGCTGTCCTGGCTGCGGGGAATGGAATACCCTTGAAGAAACCCCTGTTTCAAAACACAGCAATACCATAAGCAGCAAGGGCCCTGTCCAGTCCCTTCCCCTTTCCTCGGTTGATCCGCTGGAAGGCAGCCGTATCTCAAGCGGCATTCAGGAGCTTGACCGCGTGCTTGGAGGCGGCATATTAAAACATTCATCAATACTTGTTGGCGGAGAGCCAGGAATAGGCAAATCAACCCTGCTTCTTCAGCTTGCCGCAGCAGCAGACACAAAGGCCAGAATCCTTTATGTTTCCGGAGAAGAATCAGCAGGTCAGATCAAGATGAGGGCAGATCGCCTTGATATAAAGGAAAAGGCAGAAAAAATTGAAATACTCACAACAGGCTGCCTTGAAGAAATTTTGACCATAACACAGGCTGTAAAACCAGTGCTTATTCTGGTGGATTCTGCCCAGACCCTTTACAGCCTTGAAACAGGCGTAAGCCCCGGAACCCTCAACCAGATGAAGCATTGTACCTGGGAACTTATCTCCTGGGTCAAGGAACACGACGCAGCTCTTTTTCTAACAGCCCATGTAACAAAAGACGGGCTTATTGCAGGGCCAAAATCCCTGGAACACATGGTGGACACTGTGCTTTATTTTGAACAATCAGACAAATCAATAAGCCCTGGCAACCTTGACTGCCGCTTCCTGCGCAGTACAAAAAACCGCTTTGGCTCTGTGGACGAGACAGGCATATTTACCATGGGCGAAAAAGGGCTTTCCACTGTCGAAGACCCTTCCCTGCTCTTCCTTGTCCACCGCGAAGGCACTTTACCAGCAGGCGTTGTAACCGCGGCTGTCAGCGAAGGCTCAAGAACCCTGCTTGTGGAAATACAGGCCCTGACAGTTCCTGCCAAGGGAAGCATAAGCCGTGTATTTTCAGATCGCATTGATAATGCCAGGGTCTCAAGGGTGGCAGCAACCATAGAAAAGCATCTGGGTTTACGGCTTTCTGACCAGGACCTTTATGTTAATGTGGCAGGCGGCATAAGGATCAGCGATGTGGGCGTGGAACTTGCATTGGCCGCAGCGCTTTATTCTGCCAGGACAGGTGTTCCAGGACCCTTGAAAACAGTCATTGCCGGAGAGCTCTCCCTGGCCGGAGAAGTCCGCGCCTTAAGCCGTTTACCAGGCCGTGAAAAAACCGCCAAAGACCTGGGCTTTACGTGTTTTGTAGGGCCATTGCTAGAGACAGGTAATGAATCAGGTTATGTTTCTGTGAAGGATATTAAATCCGCGATTAAGGCGGTTTTTGGGGCTTAGTGCTGTTTTTTTCACGCCAAGACGCGAAGACGCAGAGTATAGTTTTCCTGTTATAATAGGTTGACAAATATGTCGAAAATATATTAATGTAAGCTAGTATAGGAAATTATTTGCTTGAGTATTGTGTTTTTTGGCGGTAAATATTGAATTCCGCCGGTTTTAGAATGTTTAGGGATACTGTTTTTCTCGTCCGCAGCTCTTATAAATCCTTAAGTATTATTAAGCATCCTTTTCTCTTCTGTTCTTCTGGGCAGAAAAGTGGAGTCGTCCATGTTGATGGGCGTGAATATTAGGTCTTTGGTCAAATTAGGCTAAAGTCCCTGCAGGCCCGGAAGCAGTACCTGGGATTATAAATCTCCGGTTAAAACGGGCAAAGGAATTTTCAAAATGGCTAAGAAATTGTATGTCGGAAATCTCTCCTACAACACAACAGAAGACAACCTGCGCAACCTGTTTTCAGGCTTTGGCAGCGTCGCATCAGCAAAAATCATCTTCGATCGCGAATCCGGCAACTCCAAGGGTTTTGGTTTTATCGAAATGAGTACAGACGAAGAGGCCGATGCCGCTATTGCAGGCACAAATGGTCAGGAATTTGAAGGACGCCAGCTCCGGGTCAATGAGGCGATGGATAAACCCCGCCGTGACAGGCCTTCAGGTGGCGGTTACGGAAATAACTGGTAATTTTTTAAAAAAACCATTGACCTGCCTGATATAATTGTGTTATAATTGTTCCAAGTCTTTTAATAAAATACCAATAAAAGACTAATTTAAATGATTAAACATTCATTAAAAAAGGATGATTAATTAATAAAATAAGGAGATGTGTCATGGCAGGTCTTGATATGCCCAAAAGTCCGAATGTTTTTCATCCGGAGAAACCAAGTGCAGTAGGTTCAAGGAATTCACTTGCTCAGGAATTCCGCGATCAACAAGCAGAAGTTAATCAACTTCTGGAGGAAGAAACCAATAAAGTAATACATCATCTCACCGCAAGATTGCCCAAAGACGTTCTTGAACGCCTTGATATAATGGGCGGCTTAAAAGAAAAGGTGTATAATTACTTTAACCAGAATTACCAGAACATGTTCAACAGGTACATGGTTACCACTGAAGATGAAATGGTAAAGAAGGTCAGAAACTTCATTGATAAAGAAGAAACAATTGTCCTGTCACGCTATACACCGACAGAAATTGCCAAATTATTGGATGAAGTAGGCGGAGCTGACAAGTTCAACACCGGTGAAATCGAAAAATCCATTGTAAATATGTACGGCCACCTTCAGGGGCATGTTCAGCGCGGTGTAAATGAACTTGAATCGCACACAAACAGCATTCTGCGCCAAAAAACCGACACCGGAGCCTTTGTCCGCGGCGAACTGGCTTATTCAATCATCAAATGTGCTTTCAAAGACAATATTGACAAGCCAAAAACAGTCTATGATGTCAAACTTTCAATAAATATCCTTGATTCTGAGCTTATCAGCCCGATCTTCCATTATCAGGTAACAGTTGTACACCTTATCAAAGACCTTCTTTCCAAGCACATAATCGACACCATTGATAAAGAAATCGAAAAACTCAAGGATGAAAGGCTTGATAAGGGGCTTGAAGAGCTCAATGACAGTGAAATCCTGTTTACAAAGATGGGAAGAGTTGAAAGCTTTACTGATGACGATATAGATGATGTTAAATCCAAGAGATACAAGCTTGTTTCCAAAGCCATAATGGATGGAATTTCTGACCTTAGGGCAGAAATTGACCCAGAAACCTTTGATCAGCTCAATATCAGGGAAAACATCAAAAAAATCGTTGATATTGAAAATATCAGGAACCGCGGCTTTAACACTGCCATCAATTCCATCACATCCATTCTGGACACATCCCGCATGGGTTATCAGTACATTGAAAACCTCAAAAATGCCAGGGAAGTATTAATCCGCGAGTATGAAGATACAGAATTAGCCATACTGCCGGATGAACGCTACCAGATTAAGCTTAAATACTTTGACCAGCACCAGCTGCTTGAAGAACGCAAAGCCTATGATGTACAGCTTAAGAGCTTTGAAACAGAAGTTCAGCATGCTTGGGACATAGTCGTAGTTATTTATGAAACCGGTAAACCCGGCGGCAAGATTGTCGATTTTAACGACCTTGCAAAAAAAGTCAAACGGAAAATCGTAAAGGTTAAGGAAAAAACCGGAGAACCCATTTACGAGAACATCGACAAGGTATGGGACGAAATCTCCTTTGTCAAACCTGCTGAAACCGAAGTTGAACGCTCCAATCGTACCTATATTTACGAAAAAGACAAGATCCGCAAAAAGTTAATCATAATGAAGGATAAACTTAACGGAATGTACGATTATAAATACCCTGTTGAAAGACGGGTTATTGAAGATCGCCTCAGCTTCCTTGAAAGGGAATACTTTAAGTTTGATTACATGATCAACCCCTACCATATCCAGCCCGGTATTATCCTTGATGTGGATATAACATCCATTAAAAGGAAAAAAGCCACTCTGGACGGCATGGCCAATGTTCTTAATGAATTCCTGCATGGTGTTTCCAAGGGATTCCAGGATGCAGCCTTTGCTTCATTCTCAAGACGCCGCTCAACAGTCCGCGAAGACATACACCAGAGCTTTGGCGCAAGTGATGATGACCCGCTGGCAGCCCTGGCACCTAAAACAACAAGCTCATCGTATTTGGATATGATAAATACCGATGATACTGCAACTTTACCAGCTCCTAAATCCAGGGGAAGGGCAACAGCAGGCAACAGAAAACAAAAACGCACTGCCAAAAGAGGAGCAGTAAGAAGACGCCGTTAATTATTAACGCGACGTAAATCAGATTTATAAAGGCTGTCCAGGCAATTGTCAGGACAGCCTTTTTTTTGCATATAAAACACGCTATTGTCTTTTTATAGAATGCGTTGTATTATATTAATATTGGCAATAATGGCTTGTACAAGCTGTTAAAATAAAAGAAACAAGGAAGAAAAGATGAACAAGAAAATTTTATTGGGAATGTTGGTATTAATACTGGCATTTGGATTTATGGTAGCAAGCTGCTCCGATGATGGTGGTGTACCATCTGCAGTTAAAAACCTGCCTTCTTTTGATGGTCGCGCTGTAAACAGCCAAGCAGAGGCAGAACAGCTTGGCGATGAAAGTATGGGTGTAATTATGATGGCAATAGATGATGCAATCTCTAATAGTCCATCGATTATTAGAGATCCTTTGCAATCAGAAGAATCCAGAAATGTAATTTTCGATGATAATTTCAATCATAATGGTGTAAGAGGTCATGAAAGACTGACTGTTACTGGATCAAATCCTATTACAGCAAATTATTCTCTTCTTGCTACATTAGATGGAACATATACTGGATATAGAATAGTTGGCAGAATTGAATCAACAGCTAATTTTACAGTATCTGGCAGTGAACATAACCCAAATATATCAGGGAGAATGAATTATACCGCTACTTACACTGTTTCTGCAAATGGAGTAGGAATGAAGTTACATGCAACAGTAAATGCTAATATAACTTCAAGCAATTATGGCACAATGACAATGAGAGCTACTGCTTATGATAACGATAACAATGTATTATACACCTTTAACATGAGTCAAAGTGGACGAATAGAGGACTGGGATTTTTAACCACTAAAGCATTTTTAGCCTGACCACTTAATCTTTATAGAAACGGTAATAAATTATTTTATCGGTAAAGATTAAGTGGTCAGGCTTTTTTTTAATCTTTTTTCCTGCGGGAATTTACAAACCTTGAGAAATCATTAATATTTTTAACAACAATTTTATTGGGAAACATCTCCATACGACGCTGGTTAACAAAACCATTAATGATATTACGGGTTTCGTTTACAGACATTCCGCCCCAGTGGGCAACATCTTCTACAGAGGTTGAAAATTCCCTTGCTTCTGTGGATTTGTCTATATTGGGGTTACTTTCATCAAGCATAAGAAAAACATCTGCTATTTTTGCCTGGGGATCATCAAGGGTCAGAATCATAAAACGCCGTTTGGAATCATAAATCCTCTTTGTAAAGATTCTTAAGAGCTTAAGGGCTATTTGCGGGTTTCCCAGCATAAGTATTTCAAAGTTTTGCCTGTTAAATTCCAGGACTTTTACTGTATCAAGGGCTATGGCTGTGGCTGATCGCGGAGAATTTTCAAGGATTGCCATCTCGCCGAACATTTCAGAAGGCTGGAGTATATCAAGTGTTCTTTCAATATCACCTATAATTTTTACAAGCTCCACTCTGCCTGACTGGATCAAATAAAAATTGTCCCCAGGTTCAAATTCAGAAAAGATCATCTCTCCGGCTTGAAATGTTCGTGTAAAACGGCTAAAAGCCGCCATATCCATGCCCTGCACCTTAAGCACCCTCCAAAGCATTTAATGCCCGTTTGGCTTTTGAATGAGCCCCGTCATCTTCATCTTTTATCATGGAAAGGATTTTTTTATAAAAAGCAGCAGCCTGCTCTTTATTATTGCTCTTCTCGTAAGATTGTCCCATGTAAAAAAGTGTATCTCCCATATCCGGATGTGTGGGATATTTTGTTATCATCGTTGTAAAGTATTTTATACAATCAGGGTATTTTTTAAGCATGAAAAGACAGCGTCCTATTTCAAAAGAACTCTTGATTATATATTCAGGATCTATATCAGCGTCAACTAATCTCTGGAAAGAAAAATATGCCTGTTGGTATTTTTGCTGGGAGATCAAGCTGACTGCATCATAGAAGGCTTTAGCTGCATCCTGTGAGCCTCCTGCTGCCGGAGCTTGAGCAGCTTGAGGGGCTGAATAAGAGCTTGCAGCAGCCCTGCCTGCAGAAACTTCAGCAGCTTCCAAATCCTTTGCTGCCTGATGTGCATTTTTACCCGCAGGATAAAATGTAAGATAGCGGCTTAGAACATATTTGGCTTGGGCAAAACGCTTGTTTTTAAGATAATACTGACCTACATTAAAAAGGCCTGCTTCAGGGTCTATACTTTCTTCCTGAACCATAAGGCTTGAAACCTGGGCATGAATACGCCTCATCTGGTTGGAAAAAACCTTGAGCATCTTCATAATTATTTTTGTATTTGCCGCTGCTAAAGCCTCAAATTCCGGAACAGTAAAAGACATAAGCGTTGCATCCTGCAGGGCTATGGCATTTTCTTCCCTGGGATAACGGCCAAGTGCGGATTTGACTCCAAAGAACTCTCCGGGCTGCACCAGATCATGCTGATCCTCTCCGGTTTCCATATCCTGATAAACCAGATTTACCTTACCATTCTGCAGAATAAAAACCTGATTCGCAGGATCACCCTGGAAATATATAAGAGAACCTGCTCTGTAATGCAGCGGTTTTGGCATTAAAAAACCTTCCTGTTAATGAATCCTATGGCTCAAAAGGCAGATAATCCAGAATCTTTTTGAATCCAACTTTCTGCCGTACTTCATTATACAGTCTTGCAGGATCACCTGCAACAAACATTGAATGATCTCCTACAATAAGCCTGGAATAACCCTCAGGTAAATTATTACCTGGTAAGCCAAATAAATCAAGGAACCTTTCTTCTCCGTAAATGGGTTTACCTTTAAGTATTAAAAGTTCAATATCCTGCATTGAAGCAGCAACAAGATTTTCATAAGGGTCATTATTTTTAGCTTTAAGAACCAGAATATCTCCATACATACCCTGTTTAAGGGCGCCTATATGGTCCTGCATTCTAAGTGCTTTTGCGGCATTTACAGTAGCCATTTCAAAAATTGTTTTGGGAGAAAGGTCTTCTCCGTACATTTCTTGATATAGCTTGCGGTCATATTTAATTTCATCAAGAAAATTCGCTGAACCTGTGGCAGATGAATCTGTTCCAATGGTAACATTTATACCTGCTTTAAGCATTTTTCTGATTTTGGCAGTAACATTGAACATAAACATATTGGAAAAACCGCACCAGGAAATACTTGCGCCTGCTTTGGCAACTTTTTTTATATCTTCATCACTAAAACCAATGCAGTGAATAAAAAGACAATATTTGTCCAAAATACCCTTTTTTTCAAGGTTTTCCACACTTCGCATGGCTTCTTCATCAAAGCCTTCGGCTAAATGGGTTATAAAAGGCCAGTTGTTTTGTTTAGCACGCTCGTGTTCAATTTCAACGCCATCCCCCCACTTTAATTCATAAGATGTGGCTTCGTGGGCAAGGCAATACTCAGCAATGGCCCTTATTGGCAGGGTCGGGAGTATGTTGCAGTTCAGTTCCCGTGGGAAATGGTCGTTTACTGTTGTAACACCGGAAAAAAGGCATTTATACCCGGAAAGTGCATAAAGGTCTTCCCTTGAAAGATTGGATCTTTCCTTGAACGTGTCAGAGGCTTTAAGGTCATTATCCCATGGAAGCCAGGTAAGATAAAAACTGCCTTTTTTTGGCCCAACAGGAGGCCTATAATTTCCCTGCAAGTGATCATGAGTATTAATTAATGAAGGATAGACAAAGGACTTTTCATTCAGGTTAATGGATAAAGGCTTTTCAGAGCATGAAAAGTCAATCTTTTCTCCATTAATATGCAGATCTCCTGCATAAGGGTTTTTGCCTGCTGTTATTAGAATTCCTTTTCTTATGGTAAAATCAAGCAATAAAGACCGTCCTTATAATAAGACAATATTCCTCCCAATCTATATAATATCGGCAAAAAGTGCATATTTGTCAATTATGAATATTTGTGCATAATAAACTATATGATTGATCTGCATACCCATTCAAATGCTTCTGATGGCAGCCTAAGCCCAGGGGATTTAATTGCTTTTGCAGCAAAAAGGGGGCTAAAGACAATAGCTTTGACTGATCACGATACCATAAACGGCCTTGAACAAGCCCAAGCTGCGGCAAAAAACCATAATATTGGCTTTATTCCCGGTATAGAAATGGAAATTTCCATGCCAGAAAAGATTTCCGGGGAATTCCATCTGCTTGGTTTGGGGATAAACAAGCCCAGTCCGGCATTTTTTGATGCTATCAATATGCTGATAAAAGGCAGGGAGCAAAGAAACCGGGAAATGCTTAATCGTGCTAAGGAACTTAATATAAATTTAACTTATGATGAACTTTTGACTAATTCCGGAGGTGAATTCATAGGACGCCTTCATTTTGCCAAACTTTTAATAAAGAAAAAAGTTGTAAGAAACATAGAACAGGCTTTTGGGCGCTTTCTGGGGAAAGGAAAACCCCTTTTTATACCAAAACCTGCCCTGGAATTTGAAAAAGGGCTTTCTATTATCAGGGAATCAGGGGGCCTGGCTGTGCTAGCACACCCAATGTCCCTTTATCTGGCCTGGGGAAAACTGCCGGATTTTATAAAAACCCTAAAAGAACGTGGCCTGGATGGAATTGAAGCCTGGCATCCTTCAGCAAGAGTACAGGATTGCAAGCGGCTGGAAGAGCTGGGCAAAAACTCTAGTCTTTTCATTACAGCGGGAAGCGATTTCCATGGTGAAAACAGACCTGACCGTAAGCTTGGAACCAGCGCAGGCGGAAAAAAAATAGATGCCCGTTTACTGGAAGCCATTCCGCTTTTGGCAGAACGGCTATAAAGGTGACAGACACCTTTTTATCCTGAAACGCAAAATCATTTACTTAAAATAGGGCAAATTGTTGACTTAAAATATGCCAAATTCTTTACTTAAAACAGGGCAAATTGTTGACTTTCAAGGAATAATATGGAATAATTAATCTATGGGCAAGCATTATGACAGGTTAATTGAACCATATTTAGCGAATTTGATGAATGAATTCCCTGCGATTGCCATAGATGGATTAAAAGGCGTTGGTAAGACGGTCTCAGCAAAGAGAATTGCGACTACAGTTTTTGAATTGGACAAACCAAAGGATTATGATCAGATAAGCAATATTCCTGATATCCTTGTCTCACAGGCTCCGCCAGTCCTTATTGATGAATGGCAAAGAATCCCATCTGTTTGGGATCTTGTCCGCCGTGCTGTGGACGACGGCGCTAGACCAGGAACATTTCTGCTTACAGGCTCAATTTCAAGCACAGATACCAATATTCACTCAGGCGCTGCGCGGATTATACGAAGAAAAATGTACCCACTGTCACTTGTTGAACGAGGCATTGAGAAACCAAGTGTTTCAATAGCAGATCTATTCTCTGCTGCCAATCCTTTTACAGTGGATATCTCTGGTAAAACAGATATAGGAAGCAGAGACTATTTACATGAAATCTCATCTTCTGGTCTTCCTGAGTTCAGAAAATATTCCATTGAGTCAAGGAAAATTGCTCTTGAGTCATATTTTGCGAACATTTTGTCACACGATTTCCGGCAGCAAGGCATAAAGTTAAGGCAGCCGGAAACCTTGTTACGCTGGCTTCGCTCCTATGCAGCAGCCGTTTCTACAGACGCAGGCTATTCAGAGATATTGGACGCTTCCACAGCAGGAGAAGGTAACAAACCTGCTGCCAAAACGACCATCGCATACCGTGAAGTTCTTGAGAACTTATGGCTTTTGGATGAACTTATGCCCTGGGTAGAAGGGGAACGCTTTTTTTCGAGTCTAAAACTTTCGCCAAAGCACTATCTGTCTGACCCTGCATTTGCCGCTTACCTTCTTGGCCTTGATGAGACCATTCTGACCGGAAGCTCAGGCTGGCCATCTCATTCAGAAAGATTTGACGGAAAATATGGCAGCATAATCGGCAGACTTTTTGAAGCTCTCGTCCATCTATGTTTGAACACATACGCTGGTGTCAATAACGCAAAACCTTTTTTCGTAAAAACATACAAAGGGGATCACGAAGTCGATTTCATTCTCCAGAAGGATTCAAAAGTAATTGCCTGCGAAGTAAAGTTCTCTCCTACAGTTGATGCTTCCGACGGGAAGCATCTTAGGTGGTTCATGGAGAAAGTTGGTATTGATTGCCAGGATGCGATGATAATAACCACAGGCAGCATTGCATACCGGCGCAAAGACGGGATAGCCGTAGTGCCGGCAGCTTTGCTTGGGGCATAGGCAGATGAATTTCTGCACAATTAAAATACGATCACACATCCCTGGGACTTAACAATCTAAGGGACTATTGAATCCCAGGGGTCTTCTCCAAGGCGCCGGTGTTCTACTGCTTCAAGCACATGAACAGCATCAAGAATATCTTTTCCTTCAAGGTCTGCAATGGTACGGGCTGTACGTAAAATCCCATGAAAAGCCCGTCCGGATAAGTTGAGTTTCTGCAAGGCCAGGTTCAGGGCCTTGTTTGCCCGTTCAGTTAATGGGCAATAGCGTTCTATCAAAGAAGGTGTCATTCTTGAGTTTCGCCGTATTTTCGAGTTCGTTTCTTTTGAACAATTGTTTCCAAAACGCTCCCTTTGAATTTCAACAGCCTTCAATACCCTCAAGGCAATTACAGCACTGCTTTCTGTATTAGCGTTATTCGCAAAGCCTGACTCATTGGAATCAATTTCAGCAAGCGATGCCATGGTTCGCAGTTCAATTCTGTCCAGAAGAGCAGCGCCTATCTTTCTCCAGTAACGCCTTATCTCCTGTGTGCTGCAAAAACAGGACAGGTCTTCAATACCGGTTTTTCCTGTACCAAAGCGGCCGCAGGGGCAGATGTTGGCTGCCATTACAAGCTGAAAATCAGCTGGCAGCTTTGCAGGACCTTCTGCACGGGAGATGGTTATAACGCGGTCTTCCATAGGCTCCCTCAAAGCCTGGAGTACTGTTATGCGAAACTCAGGCGCTTCATCCAGAAAAAGTACGCCCATGTGGGCAAGGCTTATTTCGCCGGGCTTTACAAAACGGCCGCCTCCAAGTACCCCTTCTGCACTTGCAGAATGATGCGGCGAACGGAACGGAGGCTGCCTGATTAAACCGCCTGTCAATGATGGCAGCTGGCCTGCAAGACTGTAAAGCCGGGTAACTTCTACTGCCTCATCAGGAAGTAAAGGGGCCATTATAGAACCAATGCGCCGGGCAAGCATGGTTTTTCCTGTTCCTGGCGGGCCAAAAACAAAAAGATTATGGCCGCCAGCTGCTGCGATTTCAAGGGTTCTTTTGTAACGCTCCTGCCCCCGAACTTCAGCAAAATCTCCGCACTCAGATAGATCTTCAGTACAAGTGTCATCTAGACAAATGTTCTCGGGAAGCTGGCTGGTTTCCGCCCTGATCCTCAGGGCATGTACAGTTTCGCATAATGTTGCAGCAGGGAAAAAATTTGCCTGCTTTAG
>Ga0099364_10001630_pt1 | contig 36636 bp, 32 predicted proteins | sample TergutTh196P3_FD_73070 | JGI IMG/M metagenome (GOLD analysis project Ga0099364, IMG submission 73070) | Microcerotermes parvus P3 segment gut microbial communities from Pointe-Noire, Republic of the Congo - Th196 P3 | ecosystem: Host-associated > Arthropoda: Insects > Digestive system > Gut ... | reverse complement strand
GGGGTTCCCTATGGTGGCGGAACAGAGGATAAATTGAGGGCGGGAGCCGTAAAAGGCCGCTACCCGCTTGAGGCGGCGGATCAGATCCGCCACATGGCTCCCTAAAACTCCCCTATAGGCATGGGCCTCGTCGACCACGATGTATTTGAGGTTGAAAAAAAACTTGATCCACTTGGGGTGGTTGGGCAGGACCCCCGCATGGAGCATGTCGGGGTTAGAGATGATGATCCGCCCCGTATCCCGGGCAGAGACCCGAAGGCTTTCGGGGGTGTCCCCGTCATAGGTGGCCACCTTAAGGGGGATGGTCCCGGGGCTCTCGGCCCGGGCTCCCAAAAGCTCGTTTAGCTCCGACTGCTGATCCTGGGAGAGGGCCTTGGTGGGAAAAAGATAGAGGGCCCGGGCCTTTTCGTCCCCCATGAGACAGTGCAGGACCGGAAGGTTATAGCAGAGGGTCTTTCCCGAGGCGGTGGGGGTGATTACCAGGCTATGGCGGCCCCCCTGGACCTCCTCCCAGACCTCCCTCTGGTGGGTATAGAGCTGTTCTATGCCCCGGCTCTTCAAGGCCTCCCGTAAAAGGGGGTCCAGGTCCTCTGGGAAGGGGGCAAAGGAGCCCTCGAAGGGGGGGAGAACCTTTTCGGCCACAATGTGGGGGGCAAATTCGGGGCTCTTTAGGATCCTTTCCAAGGCCCCCTTCCTATCCTTAGAACTTTCCATGGCTCATTTTACCCCCGGTGGGATAAAATTGATAGGGCAATTTTTATTTTCCTATCGACTTTCATTCTGTTTCACCTTATACTATATATTAGTTCATATTCTCAAACCAAAGGATCCTACAAGAGGAGGTCCTATATGATTGAAGTTCTATCTATAGTTTTGGGAGGCGGCAAGGGCTCACGGCTCTTTCCCTTAACCAAAGAACGGGCCAAGCCCGCCGTCCCCTTCGGCGGCAAATTCCGCCTGGTCGACATCCCCATTTCCAACTGCATCAATGCGGATCTCAAGCAAATATATATTCTGACCCAGTTTAACTCCGCCTCCCTCCACATGCACCTGTCCCAGACCTATAACTTTGATACCTTCTCCAAGGGCTTCGTCGAAATCCTTGCCGCCGAGCAGACCCTGGAGCATACGGGCTGGTTCGAAGGGACCGCCGATGCGGTGCGAAAAAATCTGGTCCACTTTAGGACCCAAAAACCCAACTATTACCTGATCCTTTCGGGGGACCAGCTCTATCGAATGGACCTGGAGGACTTCCTCAAGCGCCACAAGGACTCGGGGGCCGCCATCTCCATCGCCTGTACCCAGGTGAGCCGGGATGATGCCTCGGCCCTGGGGATCCTCAAGGCCGACAAGAACAATGCCATCACCGAATTCCTGGAAAAGCCGGGGCCCACCAGGAACATTGCCAGCTACAAGGTCCCCACGGAGCTTAAGCGGGACAAGGCCGGGGGTGATGAATACCTGGCCTCCATGGGGATCTACATCTTTAATGCCTCCGCCATGGAGGCCTGCCTGGATAACGACCTCACCGACTTCGGCAAGGAGGTCATCCCCCGGGCCATCAACAACCTGAAGGTAAATGCCTATCTCTTTGACGGCTACTGGGAGGATATAGGGACCATCAAAAATTTCTACGAAGCCAACCTGGACCTGACCACCCTGCGTCCCCGCTTTGACTTCTACGATGAGGCCCATCCCATCTACACCCATGCCCGATGCCTTCCCCCCTCGAAGATCAACTTTAGCAACATGAACCAGTCCATCGCCGCCGAGGGCTGCATAATCACCAACGCCTCCATCACCAACTCCATCGTAGGGGTCAGGACCATCATCGAATCGGGGTCGAGCCTTAACGGGGTCATCTGTATGGGGGCCGACTACTTCGAGACGGAGATCCAGAAGCAGCAGAACGCCGACAGCCGGGTTCCCAATTTGGGAATTGGCAAGGGGGCCATCATCAAGGGGGCCATCATAGACAAGAATGTCTGCATAGGCGAGGGCTGCCGCATAGGGGTAGATGATAACATCACCCGGACCGACGGAAACTACGAGAACTACCACATCGTGGACGGCATCGTGGTGATCCCCAAAAACACGGTCCTCTATCCGGGGACGATTATATAGGATTATCTAGGGGATCCGAATCGAGATCTGTTCCTCGGGGCTCCGGAGGTTCACCAAAAAGCTCTCCCCCTCAAAGGGCAGGGTAAATCTGAAAAGTTCAGAGGGGGCCTCATTAAAGGTAATCCTTTGGCTCAGGCTCTCGGGGATGCTCTGGGCATGGGTCCTAACCGGCGAAACGCTCAGCTCCACGGGCCCCCTGTAGGCCTCCCTCCCCCGGATCTGATCCTTCCTTAGTTCCAGAATCACCGCCTCCCCTTCCTGGTAGAGGGCCCCGTTAATCAGGTTATCCCCCAGGACGACCGCATCCCCCAGGCCACCCAGGTCGGAGGTAAGAAAGTAGATGAGCATGATCAGGAAGATGGTGGCAAACATGATGATGTTGGTCCGGCTGCCAAAGATCCCCCCGGCCCTGCGCCGCCCCTGGGGATCGTAGATGGCCCTCACCGTGGGGGAGGCCTTGTCCAGCCGCCGCTCCCGGGAATAGTAGTTTAGGTTTTCTTGCGGGTCCTCTTCTTTACCGCTCATCGAAGCTCTCCTGGATAAGGAGGTCCGTGCGCCACCAGATCAGGCGGACCTGATACTCATCCACCAAGAGCCCCGAGAGGATCCCGTCGGCGGAGAGATCAAAGGCGTTAAACTGAAGCTCCTCGTTGGCCACCTGGATAAAACTCTGATGCTGGTCCCCAAAGCTATCCTCCGCAGCGGATACGATGAAGATCGAGTAACCCCCCTCGGCGGGGAAGTAGAGGAAGATCCGTTCGTTTTGGGTAATCCCCAAAAGGGAATAGGGCATGCTGTTCACCACCCGCCTATTCTGGTCCATGAACATGTACTCGAAAAAGGGAACCGCCACATGGTTGTCCCAGATCCCCTCCTGGGCGTCCATGATCCAGACCACCGACGTGGAGGGCTCAATGCCGGTCCGGGTATTGGTCGAATCGTCATAGGTATAGTGGTAGTAATCAATTTTGACGTAGAGCTTTCTGCCGTTGGGGCCCACGGAGATCCGGTCCAATGAGGGGAAGATATCATCCCCTCCGGGGGGAATGGGGAGGGCGTCCAGGTTTAAGCGGACCATAAAAAGGAGGAGCCCCTCGGGGTCGTACCAGTAGATCTCCCAGCCCCCGGAGAGGCGGCAGATCACCGCCAGCTCATCCTGGTTGGTGGCGTAGAGCCCCTCGATCATGGGAAAGGGGGTCCCCCCTATGCCCTCCCGGCCCAGGTGGCGGAGGAACCGACCGTCCGCATCGAAGTGCAGGACCACATTGTCCAAAAGGGCCATGTTGGGGCTGTCAAAACTCTGGAGCTCCTGGGGGAGCCGGTCCTGAACGTAGATATGGGACCGGGAGTCCACACAGACCCAGCCCGGCTCCAAAAGGGGGTAGCTGACCGCCCAGCGGGTAACCAGGGTCCCCTCTACCAGGGGCCGAAGGGTCAATGGAGGGGGGTTAAAGTCCTCGTTGTAGATCATAAAGAGGAGGTCCCCGTAGGAATTATAGCGGAGTATCTTGGCCCCGTTACTGTTGGAAATATAAAATAAACCGTTCCGCATGGCGATGTCCACCGGCCGCCTCCCCCCCCGGTGGCCCTCAAAGTCGTAGATGGCAATCTGATCCTCCAGCATTCCTATGTCCAGGGTAAAGAGGCTCTCCCGGTCGGCCTGGGAAATCTGCACGGTCCGCATGAGGGTCCTGCTTTCGCAGCTGCTAAGGATGAGGCATACCAGGAACCCAAGGAGGAATTTTTTCTCCATGCCCCACTATACCCTTTTTTCAGTCTATTGCACATCCCCATCATTATCTTTACAGTTAGCTCATGTTGGACGGATTTATAAAACTGCTCTTTGGTTCCCAGCACGAACGGGATCTAAAGGCCCTGTTACCCATCCTGCACCGGGTGAACGAAAAAGAATCCTGGGCCAAGGCCCTGAATGCTGATGAATTCCCCCGGATGACCGCTACATTTAAAGAGAGACTCACCCAGGGGGAAAACCTGGACAGCCTCCTCCCTGAGGCCTTTGCCCTGGCCCGGGAGGCGGCCCGAAGAAACCTGGGCGAGCGGCCCTACGATGTCCAGGTCCTGGGTTCCATAGTCCTCCATCAGGGTAAAATTGCGGAGCTAAAAACCGGGGAAGGAAAGACCCTCATGATGGTCTCCGCGGCCTACCTGAACGCCCTCAGCGGCCAGGGGGTCCATATAGTAACCGTCAACGACTACCTGGCCGGCCGGGATGCCGCCTGGATGCGCCCCATTTTTTCCTACCTGGGCCTCACCGTGGGGACCATCCTCTCGGACATGGACAACCAACGGCGCCGGGAAAACTACAACTGTGACATCACCTATGGCACCAACAATGAGTTCGGTTTTGACTATCTACGAGACAACATGTGCCGGGATCTCCAGAACCGGGTCCAGCGGGGCCACCACTACTGCATCATCGACGAAATCGATTCCATCCTCATCGACGAGGCCCGGACCCCCCTGATCATTTCCGGAGCCGCCGAGGACGACACCTTCAAGTTTGCCGAGGTAGACCGGCTTATCGGGAACCTGAAAGAAATCGAAAAGAAGGAAGACGGGGAATACCCCGACGAGGTCCAGGGGGAAGAGGTTAACGGGGATTATAAACTCAACGAAAAAAACAAGAACGTTTCGTTTTCTAATCAGGGCTTGGCCAAGATCGAGGATCTCTTAAACAAGCGGGGCCTTATTAAGGGCTCGGTGGTGGACGAAGATAACTTTGAGTACACCCATTACTTTACCCAGGCCCTTAGGGCCCACAAGCTCTTTCATCTGGATGTGGACTATGTGGTCCAGGACGGCCAGGTCCAGATCGTCGACGAGTTCACCGGGCGCATCCTCCACGGCCGGCGCTACTCCGACGGGCTCCACCAGGCCATCGAGGCCAAGGAGAGGATCCGCATCGCCCAGAGGAACCGCACCCTGGCCACCATCACCTTTCAGAACTACTTTCGCCTCTACAGCAAGATCGCCGGGGGCACCGGCACCGCCGACACGGAGGCCACCGAGTTTGGAAAGATCTATAGGCTTTCGGTGGTGGTGGTCCCCACGAACCTCCCGGTAGCCCGGAATGACGAAGACGACGAGGTCTACCTCAACCAGAAGGACAAGTACGAGGCCCTCTGCGACGAGATCGCCGAGGCCCACAGCCGGGGGCAGCCCATTTTGGTGGGCACCGTCTCTATAGAAAAGTCGGAGATCATGGATACCCTCCTGACCCGCCGGGGGATCCGCCACGAGGTCCTGAACGCCAAGAACCACGCCCGGGAGGCCGCCATCATCGCCGAGGCGGGGGCCAAGGGGGCGGTTACCATCGCCACCAACATGGCCGGCCGGGGAACCGACATCAAGCTTGGGGGGAATGCGGAGCATAGGGCCCGAAAGCGGGCCGGAACCGACAGCGCCCAGGAAGCAAGCCCCGGGAGCCTGGAAAAATACGCCGCCATCCTTAAAGAAGAACAGGCCAAGTGGCGGAAGGACTACGAAGAAGTGAAGGCCCTGGGGGGCCTCTACGTCATAGGCACCGAGCGCCATGAAAGCCGCCGGATCGATAACCAGCTGCGGGGCCGTTCGGGCCGCCAGGGGGACCCGGGGAGATCCAAGTTCTTTATCTCTTTGGACGATGATCTTATGCGGCTCTTTGGGGGGGAGAACATCCGCTCCCTCATGGCCCGCTTTGGCATGAAGGGGGGGGAACCCATCTACCACCCCTGGCTTAATAAGAGCATAGAGAAGGCCCAGAGGAAGGTAGAGGAGCGGAACTTTGAGATCCGCAAGCACCTTCTGGACTACGACGATGTGCTCAACCAGCAGAGGAAGTTTATCTACGAACAAAGGGACGCCATCCTCTCGGATGAAAACCTAAGGGAAAGGGTCGACGCCTCCACCGAAGACATGCTCAGCCTCTACATGGAAGCCTACGGGGATCTCTATAAGAAAGAAGGCCCCGAGGCCTTGCGGGATCTTAACGAGAAGCTCAAGGGCCGCTTTAACTATACCCTGCAGATCCAGGGCAACGAAGAGAGGAATCCTGACCAATTAGAAAAGCGTATCCTGGCAGAACTTAAAGAAGATCTCAGTAACAAAGAAGGCATCATAGGAAGGGAGTACTTCAACTTTTTTATCCGGGACCAGTACCTCCACATGGTGGATCGCAAGTGGCTGGATCACCTGGAAAACATGGAAGCCCTGAGGGAGGCGGTCTACCTGCGCAGTTATGCCCAGAAGAACCCCCTGACCGAATACAAGGTTGAGGGCTTCCAGATCTTTGAAACCATGATAGATGAAATCCGGGCCGAGATTGCCTCCCGGCTCCACCTGGTGAGGATCCAGACCGGGGAGGGCAGAACCGAACGCCCCGCCCGCTCGGCCGCCACGGTCCAGAGCGCCACCCACAGCAGCATGAACTCCTTCGGAGCCGCCGCCCTCCAGAACCAGGGCCCCCAGAAAAAAGAAAGCTCCCTGGCAGAACGGGCCCAAGGCTCCTCGGTCACCGTGGTGCGCAGTCAGCCCAAGGTAGGGAGGAATGATCCATGTCCATGCGGATCTGGGAAGAAGTATAAGCAATGTCATGGTAGGTAGTACTTATCTACATCAATTCTGATAAAAAGACCTCAAGTGCAATACGCCGCTGGACAGGAACATGGCCCCAGCGGCTCAAGCGGCCTGACTACACACCTAGCCCAAAAAGTGTTATTTTTTTCCGTTAACCTTTATTATCCAATTTTGACGATTGTGTAGTCAGCCGAAATCGCCGCCGGCACCATTTCCTGCTCCAGCTGAGCAAGCAATGAGTTATTAGATCAAAAAGAGCATTTACGAACACCACCTGCCAGGCATAGCCGATGTAGGTGGAATATGCTTAAAGGATTAGCTCTGCATGGTATCTAAACTGTTCAATATAGATAAATGAATTTATTCATCTTACCCCCCATACATAGGAAGGGTTTATAGTGATCAATTACTTTCGAACCGTGCATAGTAAACTCTAGCTGGAGAAGTGAATGGCCGTGGCGGCGACATTGGCAGCAAAAACGATCTATATATTTGGTATACAGATAAAAGACTTTGCTGCCACTGGAGCCGGCAGGGGCAGTTCACTTTCCAGCAAGCGCTTAGATTGCTCGGTCTTAATTATAATCACTCACTATATACCCTGCCGCACGAACGCGTCTGCATGGGTTGTCCTGAACCTGTGCAGCATGGCTCCGCTTTCGCCCAGGTTGAGGGGGCCTATGAGGACCCGGTAGATGAGGCGTTCGTCGGTGCCGGCGTTCATGATCGCCTTGGGGAGTCCCTCGTCTATGGCTGCTAACTCCGAACGGACCGCATCGGGTTCGCTATAGGCCCCAATCTGAAGGTAGTACATCCCCGATTCGAGTCTGGTGATCAGGGGAGCCCCCAGGGGAGAAGGAGCCGGCGGAGGAGCCAGGGGAGCCGGGCTATACACTGGAGGAGCTACTATAGGGGGAGCTTCCGGAGCAGGGGCGAGATCCTGTGCCAGGGGAGGCACAAAGAGGGCCGCCGGGGGAAGAACCTCATCGGGTTCTTCGGCAAGGACAGTCTCTGTAATGGGTATGATGGGTTCTATAAAGTAATCCCTGTCCAGTTCATAAGTCTCCTGGGGGATCCGCTCCTCGGCGGGGACAAAGCTTAGTTCCGCATCTTCCCCAAAGGGATGGGGCTCAGAAAAGTCCAACGTTGTAACTGGTTCAGGAAATAAGTCCAACGTTGAGACTACTTCGGGTTCAAAAAAGTCCAACGTTGAGACTGGCTCAGGATATAAGTCCAACGTTGAGATTTCTTCGGGATCAGAAATGTAAAAGGTTGTAAATGGTTCGGGAAAATACTCCAACTCTGGTGCTGGTTCGGGATCAGAAAAAACCAAGGTTGGTGCTGGTTCTGGAAAGTATTCCAATGCTGGAGTTGTCTCCGGAGGAGCGGCCACGAGCCAGTCCCCTTCGCTGACAAAATAGTCATCCAGGTTTACGATCATTCCCCCCCCCTCCAGCCGGGAAGTTCCCTGGGTGGCCTCGTTCAGTCGCGTAAGGGCCAGGGGGTCCAGGGTTTCGTACATCCTGACCCGGCCGGGGGAATTCCCCCCCAGTCCCAGGGCCGAGGCAGCCTCGGGGGAGAGGACCGCTAAAAGGCCCGGGCTGTCGAGGTTGGCCCAAACCACCACCTGGACGGATCTGCCGTTTTCCAGGTTCATCACTTCCAGTACGGTGTTCACCGGAAAGGAGCTGGTGGCCGCATAGAGCCCCCGGGAGGGGAGTTCGCTTCCGTTGGTCACCGAGGCGGCCCCTTCCCAAATAGAGGAGCTGCTAAACATAAAGAGAGCTCCAAGGATTGCGATGCTTACGACTTTTTTCATCATCCTAGTTGTTCCTCATCTGTGTTATAACTACCCAGCCCGCATTCTTGGCGATCTGGAATTCTTCCTGGTTGTCCCGGCCCGATCCGGCGGGAAAGTACAGCACATGGAGCAGGGCACTGTTTTGGGTCGAATAGACCTGGAGGGTTATCTCCTGGGGGATCTGCCGGGGGCCGTTGGTCTCGTAGCGGAGATAGCCGACGATGAAATATTCTGCCCCCCCTTCGACCGCTTCGTTAAACTCAAACTCTACGACTTCGCAGATCTCCGAAGAAGGTTCCGTATCAAACCGGCTTGCAGGACTATTGGTCACGATGTGACCGGCCTCAAAAAATGCGTCCATAAGTCCGTCTTCCCAGATCCTGGTATATTGGGTATTGGGGGAGCTGTCGGGGATTCCGGTTTCTACCAGAAAAAAGCTCACCATGGATGCCGAAAGGGGAAGCCCCAGGATTATACAAAGACAGACTAAAAAAACCAGACGTTTATGGTTCATAGGTTCCTCCATGTTGAGTATCGGCAAAAAATCGTCTTCCCTGTACCGGGGACCTATGTTACAATGGATAAAAATAACGGAGGTGCGTCATGCAGAAAATGAAGGCCGGGATTACCGGTTTTATTCCCCGGGGGGCAGATTTTTTTAAGACCCTGGAAAGCTATGCCAAGATGGGCTACAAGGCCTTTGAGGGGGCTGCCCGGCTCTTTAACATCGAAGGTGACCCGGTAGAACATGCCAAGAAGATCCGGGGTATGGGCCTGGAGCTTATCACTCTGGGGGCCAACGTGCAGAACGGCAACCAGCCCGACGCCAAGGCCCTCATCAAGAACGCCAAAATAGTCAACGTCAACCGGGTTACGATCTACCACACCAGCGCATCTTCCTACCGCTTTGCCGACCGTCCGGAGCTTCCCAGCTACGATGAGATCATGAAGGAGATCGAAACCATCCGGAAGCTTAGCGTCGACCTGGCCAAAGAAGGGATCATGCTGGTCTTCCATAACCACGATCAGGAGTTTATCACCTGCTACAATGGGATTCCCCTCTACTGGCTTTTGGCAGTAAATGTCGAGGACCTCAAGTTTGAACCCGACCTGGGCTGGGTCCATTATGCGGGCTGGGATCCAGCGAAGCTGATCACCCAACTGGGGGACCGGGTGGCCTCCCTCCACGTAAAGGATTATATCCCCGGTGAAAACTTCGAGTACAAGCCCCACAAGACCTTCGCGGTCCCCCGCTACTGCGCCCCCGGCGCCGGGGTGGTGGATCTCTACGCCTGTTTTAAGGCAGCCAGCGAGGCGGGGGTCCAGTGGGCCATCATCGAACAGGACATGCAGTACGAGCTGACCCATGCCGAATCGGTCCAGGCGGCCTACTACAACATGAAGGACACCGGTTTTGTTGCCTAGATGATGAATTACTATGCCATGCAGGTAAAGACCCGGGGGGAGGAAAAGTTCATGCGCCTTTTTAAGGCCCAGAACCCCGGCTTTACCCCCCCGCTTTATTTTCCCCAAAGGGCCCTGGACATCCGCCGGGGGGGCAGGATAACCCCTACCCGCCTGGCGGTCTTCCCGGGCTATGTCTTTCTCGAGCTCCCCGAAGAAGAGGACATCTACAACTACCACTGGGCCTTCCGCCGTACCCAGGGTTTTTTCCGCTTCCTTAGATCGAACCAAAACATCGCTCCCCTGAAAAACCGGGACCTGGAACTGGTCCTCCACTTCATCAAAACCGTGGGTCCCCTGGCGGGGATCTCCCGGGTCATCTTCGATGAAAACTCCCGGATCGCCGTCCTTTCGGGACCCCTCTCGGGGCTTGAGGGACGGATCATAAAGGCCGATAAAAGAAAGGGGAGAGCTAAGGTAAAACTGGACCTTTACGGCGATTCTTTCATCATAGACCTGGCCTTTGAAGTTTTGGTTAAAGCCAGGGATTGATCCGGTTTCCTAGCAAACAATACCATGAACACTCTTAGATCAGGCCGTTTATACATTATTGGAGCGGGCTTTACCGGCCAGACCCTGGCAAAGGAAATCAAGTCCAAGGGAATTTTCGGAGAAGTCGTCGCCTTTCTGGACGATGACCCGGAAAAGATAGGCCTCCGCCTGGAGGGGATCTCTGTCCTGGGGCCCATCCGGGACGTGGCCAAGCTGCTCCGGCTCCACCCCGCCGACGAGGCCATCATCGCCATCCCCAGCGCCTCCAGGGAATACCTGGAAGAGATCTACCAAATCTTGAAGGGGGCGGGCTTCGCCCGGATCCGGATCCTCCCCAGTATTTCGCAAATCATCGATGGGGACGCCCATCTTATTCAGACCCGCAACATAGACCCCCAGGATCTCCTGGGCCGCACCCCGGTGATGGTAAACCTCCGGGAAAGCCTAAGGTACCTCCGGGGTAAGCGGGTCCTTGTTACCGGCGCCGGGGGCTCCATAGGCTCCGAACTCAGCCGGCAGCTCCTTTCCGCCGGGGCATCCCGGCTCTACCTCTTTGGGCACGGGGAAAATTCCATCTACCAGATAGACCGGGACCTGCGATTGCTCCAGGAAGAGGGGGTGGGCGAAAAGGCCATCCTGGTTCCCATCATCGGGGATCTAAAAGACCGGGACTACACCGACTGGATCCTGGCCCAGTTAAAGGCCGATGTGATCTTCCATGCCGCCGCCTATAAGCATGTCCCCATGATGGAAGAGAACCCCGTGGCGGCCATAGACAATAACCTCTTCGGCACCGATAACCTCCTGGAGGGAGCAAAAAAGTATGGGGTCAAACGCTTCGTCCATATTACCACCGACAAGGCCGTGGAGCCCGTCTCGGTCTACGGGGTTTCCAAGTACCTCTGCGAAGAGCTGGTTTTAAAAACCGCCCGGGAATCGGGGCCCGCCTCTTCCTTCATGGTGGTCCGCTTCGCCAATGTCCTGGGTTCCCGGGGCTCCATCATGCCCCTCTTTCAAAGGCAGATCGAAAAGGGAGGCCCTGTGACGGTGACCCACCCGGACATGCAGAGGTGGTTCATGACCATCCCCGAGGCCTGCTCCCTGGTGCTTCAGGCCGGCGGGGCCGGGGACAACCAGAGTCTCTACCTTTTAGACATGGGTGAGCCGGTGGTGATCCGGGACCTGGCGGAGCAGATGATCCGTTTCTACGGCTTTGAGCCCGACGAGGACATTGCCATCGAGTACGTGGGCCTGAGACCCGGAGAGAGGCTGGACGAAAAGCTTGTATGGGACCACGAGGTGGCCTCCTACACCGACTACGACCGGATCCTCAAGCTGGATCGTCAGGGGACCAGGGACCTGGACCTGGACACCCTTCTTTCGGAGTTGGCCCCCATTTGCCGCCTGGACCTCTCCCAAAAGGAAAAATACCGGGACCAGAAGCTTTTAAAAGAGATCCTGCGCCGCTTTGTTCCCAGCTATGCCCAGGCCCTTAAAAAACCCGTTTATGCCTGAGAAGATCCCCTACGCCCGGCCCTTTATTGGGAAAGAAGAAGAAGAGGGGGTCTTAAGGGTCCTCCGTTCAGGCTGGCTTACCACGGGGCCCGAAACCCTGGCCTTTGAAGAAGAGTTTGCCGCCTTCCTCCAGAAGAATAACCAAAAAAATGCGAGCCCCCTCTATTGCATGGCGGTGAACTCCGCCACCTCGGGACTCCACCTGGCCCTGGAGGCCTGCGGCATAAAAGCCGGAGACCTGGTCCTGGTTCCCACCATGACCTTTACTGCCACCGCCGAGGTGGTCCGCTACCTGGGGGCCGAGGCGGTCTTCGTGGACTCCCTCCCCGGGGGCTTTAACATGGACCCTCAGGCCCTGGAACGAACCCTGGAAGAGCTGGAAAAAGAATCCCCCGGAAAGGCCCAGGCGGTCATGCCGGTCCACTACGGGGGCCTCCCCTGCGACATGGAGGCCATCAACGGCATAGCCCAAAGGTTTAAGATCCAGGTCATAGAGGATGCGGCCCATTCCTTTCCCTCCTTTCTGCCCTCCGATAAAGGAGCTCCAGGCAGCTCCGGCCTCTTTGCGGGGGACATGAGTAAGCTGGGGGTCTTCTCGTTTTATGCCACCAAGACCATTACCACCGGTGAGGGGGGAATGGTCGTCACCCGGGACAAAGAGATGGCCGAACGAATCCGGATCATGCGGAGCCACGGCATAGACCGGAGCGTCTTTCACCGTTACACCGACACCAGGGCCTCCTGGTTCTACCAGGTGGTAGAGCCGGGTTTTAAGTACAATATACCGGACCTCCTAAGCGCCCTGGGTCGGGCCCAGCTAAACCGGGCCTGGGATCTATTGTCTGCCCGTGAAGACCTGGTCCGGCGATACGACGAAGCCTTTTCCGAGGGGCCCTTTATCCTGCCCCCCACGGGGCCCGGAGACGCCCGGCACCTCTACCCTCTGCGTTTTAAGACCGAGGAGCTTAAGGCCGACCGGGCCCTCCTGGCCCAGGAGATCCAGGAAGAGGGGGTGGGGATCTCGGTCCACTTTATTCCCCTCCACACCATGCCCTACTACAAGACCCGCTATTCCCTTAATGACCATGACTTCCCCCATGCCCTGGATAGTTTTAACCGGGCCATCTCCCTCCCCCTCTGGCCGGGTATGACTGTTTCCCAGATCGAGAGGGTCATAACGGTGGTAAAAGAAACCGCATCCCGCTATACTTCATAATACCTTGAACAATGATGATGTAGATTATTACACCGCCGATTTCTCTGTAGAGGGCATGTACCATGCCCATACTTTGAGGTCCCCCATCCCCCGGGGCCGGGTGCTGGAGATCATGCTTCCGGAACTGCCGGAACACTACTGCCTTATTGGGCCCCAGGACATCCGGGGGCAAAACACCCTCTTGTCTTTAGGGGTCCCCATCCTGGCCCAGGATGAAATAAGCTATCTTGGACAGCCCCTGGCCCTCCTCACCGGCCCCGATGAGACAGTCTTAGAGGAGCTCTTGGGCCAGATTTTTGTGGACACCGAAGAAGAGAACCCAGTCTATGATGCCCCCGATGAGGAGGGGGATTTTTACCTCATCCGGGATCAGGGGGAGGAGGATCTGGAGGAAGGGGCCCAGATCATCGCCCATACCTATACCACGGGGATGCAGGAGCACTGGTATTCGGACTCCCACGGTGCCCTGGCCATTCCCCTGGGGGGGGAGGAAGAGGGCCCCCTGATGCGGATCCACTGTGCCAGTCAATGGCCCTTCCATGTGCGAAACGCGGCGGCTCAGGTTCTGGGCATAGCAGCTCCCAGGGTCCTGGTAGTCCCGAGCCGCCTGGGGCTCCACCTGGACGGAAAGCTCTGGTACCCCTCCCTTATTGCCTGCCAGGCCGCCCTGGGGGCCCAGTATCTGGGCCGGCCCCTGCGGCTGGTCCTCAGCCGGGAAGAGGACTTCCTCTATTCCCCCAAACGAAACCCCGCGGTTATAAACATAGAAAGCAGCCTTGATGAAGAGGGAAAGCTCCTCCATAATCGCTGCCGGGTGGAGCTAAACCTGGGGGCCCAGGCCTTTATGGGGGAGGAGATTCTGGACCAGACCTGCCTGGCCCTTACGGGGGGCCCCTCGTCGATCTGGGCTGGAGCTTACCTGAGTAATATTCCCCCCCAGGGGCCCATGGCTGGGTTCGGCCTGGCCCAGGGCTTCTTTGCCTCCGAGCGGCATGCTTCGATTACCGCCGATACCCTGGGGCAGGACCCTGCCCAGTGGAGGAAGGACAGGATCCTGGACCAGAGTTATGGGGCCCCCTTTGGAGACCCCCTAAAGAACCCTCCCCTCTTAAGCCTCATCGACCAGGCGGCCGCCGCCAGCGATTACTCCCGTAAGTGGGCCTCCTACGAGCTCCTTCGAAAGCACCTGGAGTCCCGGGATATCACCCAGGAGGCCCTGCGGGGCATAGGGATAGCGGCGGCCTTCCAGGGGAACGATTTCCTCCACCCCGGGGAGGGGGGGAAGAGCGAGGTGGAGCTGGAACTCCATGTCGAGGGCCTAATGATTAAGACCCCCCTCCTCTCTCCGGGGCTCCGGGAGATCTGCCTCCATTATGCCCAGACCATCCTGGGCCTCGAGGAGTCCATGGTCCGCTTCGTCCATTCCACCGATAAGGCCCCCGACCCCGGAGCCCTTACCCTGTCCAGGGGCCTGGGGACCCTTGCTTCCCTTATTGAAGAGAGCTGCCAGAACATTCAAGAACAGCGCTTTAGGAACCCCCTGCCCATCACGGTCCGAAAGAGCCGGGGACAAAGACCCAGGAACTATAGCTTTCAGGGGGGGAAGATCAGCAAGGAGGGCTTTTCCAATCCTGGCTGGGGGGCCGCGGTGGCAGAGGTGGAGATCGATCCCGTCTCCTGGATGCCCCGTATCCGGGGGATCTGGATGAGCATAGAGGGGGGGCGGATCATCTCCCCCCTCCAGGCCGAGAAGACCATCCGCCTGGGGGTCATCCATGCCCTGGGCTGGACCTGCAGGGAGCAGGTCTATTACCAGGAGGGGGAGATAGACCGGAAGCTCTACCGTTTTTATGACCTCAATGCCCCCTCGGAGGTCCCTCCCATTCACATAGACTTTCTGCCCAGCCAGGATGATCCCAAGGGCATAGGGGAACTCCCCTTCTCCTGCATCCCCGCCGCCTATGTCCAGGCCCTCTCCCAGGCTATGGATCATCCCTTTACCAAGATCCCCCTGGACGCCCGGGACCTCCTCTCGAGCTGGCTTGAGAAGCATGCGGGGGCCCCTGGATGACCATAAACTTTATCCTCAACGGCGAGGATGTATCGATAGACTGTCTGGGAGAAACCCGGCTCTCGGAACTCCTCCGCCGGGACTTTAAGCTCCTGGGGATCAAGACGGGCTGCTATGCCGGGGCCTGCGGGGCCTGTTCCATCATCCTGAACGGGAGCGTCGTCAAATCCTGCCTCATCCCGGCCTTTAAGATCGAAGCCTGTGAGGTGATCACCATCGAGGGCTTCTCCCAGACCGAGGAGTACCAGGACATCATCCAGGGCTTTAAGGAGGGCTCTTGCACGAGCTGCGGCTTCTGCGATAACGGAAAAATCCTGACCACCGAGGCCCTGATCTCCAAGGTCCAGCGGCCCTCCCGGGATCAGATCCTGGGGGCCTTCCAGGGGATCAAGTGCCGCTGCACCGACCCGGAGGATCTTATCCGGGGGGTCCAGGGGGCCATGGAAGTACGGCGCAGGAGGACCCATGGCCGACCATAGCCGTATCCTAAGACCCAGCAGTTTGGCTGAGCTTTTTGCCCTCTGGAAGATCCACCCCGAGGGGGTCCTCTTTGCGGGGGGGATAGAACATATCCGGAACCAGAATAGCCGGCTCCCCCTCTTTAAGCCCACCATCCTCTCCCTGGGGAACATCGATGAGCTGCGGCGGATCAGCCGGACCGAACGCTACCTGGAAATCGGAGCCATGGTGCGGCTCAGCCAGATTATCAGCCTGGGTAAGATAGTCCCGGAAATTTTAAGCCTCTGCCTGGAATCCATAGGGGGGCCCCAGCTTCGGAGCCAGGCCACCATAGGGGGAAACCTCTGCAATGCCTCACCCAAACTGGATGCGGCGGCAGCCATGATAGCTCTGGATGCCCAGTACGAACTGAGGACCGCCCAGTCCAGCCGCTGGATCCAGGCCAGCCGCTTTTCCTCCCTCCCGGGCCCCCCGGACCTGGGCCCCCAGGAGATCCTCACCCGGATCCGGGTACCCCTGGATCCCTGGAACTATACCTGGTACCGGAAGTTCACCCGGGCGGGGAGCAATGAGCCCGGGGGGGGGATCCTCTTCATCATGCGGAACCAGAAGAACATCCTCACCCATATCCGGGTCCTCTACTCGGGGCAGACCACCCTAAGGGAAAAGAACAGCGAAACCATGCTGGCGGGGAAGCACCTGCCCCTGGACCGGCGGGATGCCCTGGCCTTTGTCGATCACTGGCGGAACTATATCAACCTTTACGAGGGAAACGAGGAATCGGTCTTCGCCGGGACGGGAATGAACTCCAACCCGGAGCTGGAAAAAAGCCGGATCCTAAACTTTATCAAAACAACTATCATGGGCATCTCCGACTAGGGCCTTTCACCTAATGCCCCAGAAATCTATGAGGAAGCCCGTCAGGATCCCAAAGAGGGCCGAAAAGGCCAGGTAGAAGCCAAAACTTTTTGCCCCCAGAACGATCTTGAGGGCCCCCAGGTTGGTGATCTTCATGGCGGGGCCGGTGATCATAAAGGCCGAAGCGGAGCCCATGGACATCCCCATATCCATCCAGGCCAGAAGGAGGGGGATGGTCCCGCCCCCGCAGACATAGAGGGGAACCCCCACGGTGGCGGCCATGAGGATCCCAAAGCCCCGCTGGGGGCCAAAGAGGCTGCCCAGGGCCTGGGGCGGCACATAACGCTGGAAAAGGGCCGAGAGGGCGACCCCCAGGACAAAGGGCAGGATGGTGGCCCTCAGGTTGCGATACAGGTTCTTGAGCAGCCGGAGGACCAGGTTTGGGTCCCTATTCCTGTCGGACCCTGCCCTTCCTCTGTACCCCTGAAGGGACAGAAAGACCTTCCCCCTGTCCATGTAAAGATAACGAACCAGGAGCCCCGCGGTGATGCCGCAGAAAAAGCAGCTAAGGAGCCTGATAGTAAGGGCCGTCCTCCCCAGGGCGGAGGAATAAAAGAGCAGCTGGGGGTTTAGCAAAATCGAACTCATCATGAAGGCGGCGATCCAGTCCTCTTCCAGGCCCTCTTCGGCCAGGGAGACCACGATGGGGATGGTGCCGTACATGCAAAGGGGAGAAGCTATGCCGATGAGGGTGGCCGGGATAAGACCCAGGACTCCCAGGTTCTTTTTTTTAAGGGAACTAAAGAGGCGCCTGAGTCTTTCCTTGGCGAAGACCGAAATTAAGGAACCCAGGAGCATTCCCAATAGCCAATAGGGGGCTATCTGGGAACCCTGGAGGGTAAAAAAATACCAAAAGTAATCCAGCTCCCTTAAGAGGGAGCCGATGGAGGGATCTACTGAACGCTCCTCAGCCAGGTATCGTAATCGTTCCTGACCTCTTCGAGGGTTCGGATGAGGTCCGCATAATTGTCCCGTTCTTCCCGGAGGACTGCACCGCGGTTATTGGATCGGAGCATCAGGTTGAGCTGGACCTCCGAGGCCCTTAGGGATGCGGAGAGGTTTTCGTATCGCCGGCGGTAATCAGTGTAGATCCGCATATAGCCGCTGTCGAGGATGTAGGCATCAAATTCCGCCAGGTTACTGTTCACCCGGGTAACGGTGGAACCCATTTCTTCACTGAGGGTTCGCAATCTTCCCATATTAGCCTCGAGATGGTTACTCTGGGAAAACAGAGGCAGGGCCAGACCAATAAAAATGATACCGATCAGAACTTTCTTCATTATGATATCTCCTGTATTCTACTATACGTCCAAAAAATGCTTTTGTCAAACATTGAGGCAATACCTAAGTCTTAAGACCAATCCCCCACAAACAGGATCTCGCTTTCCAGGTCTATACCCCGCTCCTCCCTGACCCGGTTTTTTATTTCTTCCATAAGGCCCCTGATGTCCTGGGCAGTGGCCCCTCCGGTGTTGATGATTAAATTCCCGTGCCAGGGAGCCACCTGGGCCCCTCCACGGCTAAGGCCCTTTAGACCCAGCTGGTCTATGATCATCCCCGTGGGGGCCCCAAAGGATTGGTTGTTCTTAAAGGCAGACCCCGCCGAGGGGCAGCGGTACTGGCCCTTTTCTTCCCTGTCCAGCCTATAGCCCCGGGCCCGGCTAAAGAGAAGCTCCGGATCTTCGGCTTGAATCCTCAGCCGGGCAGAGAGGATCAGGGCCTCCATCTCCTGGAAGGGACTCTGTTTGTAGCCATAATCGGATTCCCTGTAGGGGAGGAACTCAATTTCCCCCTGGGGGTTCAGGTACTCCACCTCTACGAGGCTATCCGAGAGGGAGCGGTCATAACAGCGGGCGTTCATCCAGACAGCCCCCCCCAGGGTCCCGGGCATGCCGGCAAAATGTTCCAGCCCCCCCCAGCCCTTCTGACAGAGCTGATCCACCAGGCGGTCCATGGTGGTCCCCGAGAGGACCTGGATTAGCGATGATTGGGGCTCATCCAGGCCTTCCCAGGCCCCGGTGTCCAGGACTATACCCCTAAAACCCCGGTCGCTGAAGACCACATTGGCCCCGCCCCCCAGGATAAAGAGGGGGATCCCCTCCTGGCGGGCAGCCTTAAAGAGCAGGGGCAGGTAGGAGGGGAATATATCCTTCCCCGGCCGGATCCAGAGATCCGCGGGTCCCCCGGTTTTAAAGGTCGTATGGGCCCCCATGGGCTCCTCAAAAGCCAGATCCCCCTGGAAATTTCCTTCACTATTGATTTTTTCGATAAATTTGCGTATGGTGTCCATATTCCACTGGGAGTATAACCTTTTTTTTTGGGAGATTCTACGATGGGCAACCCGAGCAAGCTCAGCCTCTATAATACCCTGGGACGGCAGATCCAGCCTTTTGTGGCCCTGGATCCCCAAAAGGTGGGGCTCTACGGCTGCGGGCCCACGGTGTACAACTATGCCCACATAGGAAACCTCCGGGCCTATGTGACCCACGATCTCCTGGTTCGGACCCTCCGCCGCTTTGGCTATGCCGTGGATTATGTGATGAACATCACCGACGTGGGCCACCTTTCGGACGACGCCGACGAGGGGGAAGACAAGATGGTCCGTTCCGCCGAAGAGCGGGGAAAAACGGTCATGGAGATTGCAGAATTTTATACCCAGGCCTTTTTCCATGACACCGAGCAGCTTAACATTGGCAAACCCTCGGTGGTCTGCCGGGCCACGGAACACATACCGGAAATGATAGAGCTGATCAAACGAATCGAGGCCAATGGCCATACCTATACCGCCGGGGGGAATGTCTACTTTGACATCAGCACCTTTCCCCGCTACGGCGATCTGGCGAAGCTCCGGCTGGAGGAGCTCAAAACCGGGGCCAGGATAGACGAAGACAGCAACAAGCGGAACGGGGGAGACTTTGTCCTCTGGTTTACCAAGAGCAAGTTTGAAAACCAGGCCCTGGTCTGGGACAGCCCCTGGGGCCGGGGATATCCGGGCTGGCACATAGAATGTTCTGCCATGAGTTTAAAATACTTAGGTGAACAGTTTGATATCCACGCGGGGGGAATCGATCATATCCCGGTTCATCATACCAATGAGATCGCCCAGTCCGAATCGGCCACCGGAAAGAGCCCTTGGGTAAGCTACTGGGTCCATAACGAGTTCCTGGTCATAGACCGGGGCAAGATGTCCAAGTCCTCTGGGAGTTTCCTGACCCTCCAGAGCCTCATCGACGAGGGCTTTCATCCCCTGGATTACCGCTACTTTCTGCTGGGGGGCCATTACCGGAGCCAGCTCCAGTTTTCTATGGAGGCCCTGGGAGGGGCCAAGAACGCCCGCCGCTCCCTGGGTGATAGGCTGCGTCATCTGGCCAGCCTCTGCGATGATATCCCCAGCCTGGGCTCTGAAAACCTGAGCCAGGGGCCCGCCAATGACTACCTGGAACGTTTTAATGCCGCCCTGGGGGACGACCTTTCCAGCCCCCGGGCCCTGGCAGAACTCTGGGGGCTCATTCGGGACCCCCAGGTGGAGCCCCGGGAGGCCCTGGCCGCCGCCTTTGACATGGACCAGGTCCTGGGGCTCAACCTGGCAGAAGAGGCGGTCTACGATGCCAATGCGGGGGAAGATCCGGCCCTGCTCGCCCAGATCGAAGAACTCATCCAGGAGCGGAACCAGGCCAAGGGGGCCAAGAATTTTGCCCGGGCCGATGAAATACGGGATCAGTTAAAAAGCCAGGGGATCTTGCTGGAAGACGGCCCCAAGGGTACCGCCTGGAAACGGGCCTCCCTGTAACAAATAGGAAAAAACATTGTTTAATAGTATGAACAGCACTGGGCCGGCCATGGGGGAATTTCGCAAACTCTACGAAAAGGTATTCCCCATCCTGTTCAGGGTTTCCTATCGGATTACCAACAGCGAGGAAGCTGCTGAGGATCTTTCACAGGAGGCCTTTTTTCGTCTCTACGAAAAAAACATGGTCTTTCCCAACCCCGACGAGGCCAAGTACTGGCTTATTCGGGTGGTTAAAAATGCGGCCCTGAACTATGCCAAACGAAAGGTTCGGGAACGGAAGGCCTACCAGAAGGCCTTTAGGGAGGATACAAGGACCGTAGAAACCGCCGAACATGTCCTCATAAAAAAAGAAACCCGAGAAGAGGTCCGGGAGGCCCTGGAAAAACTTCCCGAAAACCTCAGGATGGTCCTCATCCTCAAAGAGTACGGGGAGTTAAATTATAAGGAAATTGGCCGGTCCCTGGGAATCAGCGAAGGGAACGTAAAGGTCCGGGTCTTCCGGGCCCGGGAGCGCCTGGCTGGTTTATTAAAGGCCGAGATCCTTATACCGAATAGGGATATAGACAAGGATGGTATACATGTGCCCTGATGTACAGCTCATTTCACTTTATCACGACCAGGAGCTTCCTTCCCCCTGGAAGGAAAAACTTGAAGCCCACCTGGAAACCTGTGCCCAATGCCAGGCCAAGCTGGATTCCTACCGCCGCCTGGGGGCCTTCCTCCAGAGCGAGGGGGACGAGGGCCTGACTGCCGCCCAGGAGCGGGTTTGGAAGGACTTCACCGCCCCCCGTCTGGTAATCGACCAGCCCCGGGCCCCTGGGAGCTTCTGGAAGAGGAACCTCAGTGTCCCCCTCCCCGCCGCGGCGGCCCTGGCTGTCCTCATCTTCTCCCTGGTCTTTTTTGTCCTCCGCCCGGGGGAAAGACAGAGCTTCGAAAATCCCCAGGCCTTTACGGCCTTTGATATGGGCCTGGATGACCATGGGGTCTTTCCCATCCAGGACATGAGCGGGGTCTTGCAGTTCCTCTCCAGCCAGGAGCATGGGGACTTCATGATCATCCCCCTCCCCGAATCGCGGAGCTTTTCCCGCACCGGGACCCCTACCCTCATTAACGCGGCCGATTATTCCAGGAGTTCCCCTTCGAGATGAGGCACCATAAAGGCATCGTGGGGTCCCTTATGTTCATATGGGCCCTGTCGCTGGCTCCGGCCCAGGAAGTCCCCCTGGATGAGCTTCCGGGCCTAAGGGAGCAGGCGGTGGTTATCCATATCATCAGCCGTATCCTGGAACACAACCAGCAGGTGGTCTGGGATTCTGAGAACATCAGGGTCACCATCCCCGGCCGGCCCGTGGGGCTCCAATTGGTAGGCTCCAACCTGGTGGTGGTGGTCCAGTTTACCCCCTTCCTGCAGAGTTCGGGGCAGCACATGCTGGTGGCCCAGGGACAGATTTGGATTAACATCCCCGGAGAGGGGATGCATTACCAGACCACCATGCAGATGATTCCCCTCCGCTTTGGGGAGCCCGTCTTCTTCTTCCCCCTGGGCACCATGATGTCCCAGGACTCGGAACACATCGAGGTGCTCCTAACCCTGGAACCCTACCTTGAAGAGGCCCATCCCCTCTCCAGGGGGGACAGGGACTAGGGATCCCCGTGACTCCTTCCCTCAGGGCCCAGGCCCCCCTCTTTGGTATTATCCTGTTCCTCTTGCTTTGTACCTCCTGCCGGGATAACAGACCTGAGATCCATTCCATCTATCCCCGGATAGGGTCCATGGGGGATACCATTACCATCCGGGGCAGTGGTTTTGGAAACACCCGGAACGAATCCTTTGTCACCATCGCCGGCACTCCCCCCACCAGCGGCGCCTACCTCCACTGGACCGACACGGAGATCTCCTTAAGGCTCCCGGAGTTCGGTGAAGCGGGGCTGGTCCGCATCCACCGGGGACGGAGCCGCAGCAATGGGGCCCTCTTTACCAGCCAGACCGGGCTCCCGACACCCCTCCTGGGGGCCTATGACGGAACCGAGATTCGAATCAGCTCCATTGAACCCGCCTCGGGGCCCGTGGGCACCCTGATCAGCATCATGGGGAATAACTTTGGTTCCTCCAGGGATGCCAGCCGGGTCTACTTTACCTGGAACCCCGGACCGGGACTGGCCACAGAGATGATAGAAGCCCAGGACCTGGATTTTGGCTACGAGTTCTGGAGCGAAAGGGAAATCCGGGTCCGGGTACCCGACGGAGCTTCCAGCGGAAACCTGGAGCTTGTGGGCAGCCGGGGGAGCTCCCGGCCCGCCTTTTTTGAAGTCAGCGGCATGGGGGGAACCAAGACCTATGGGGACAAGCGGAGCTATGCCTTTTCCTACCTGGTGGATTTCCGCTTCCTCGAAACGAGCCTCCCCAATGATCTCTATGCCTGGGTTCCCCGGCCGGTGACATCTTCCTCCCAGAGGGGGGTTCAGCTTCTGGATAGCAGCGTGCCGCCCTTCATCGAGAATTACCGGGGTTCCAGCCTCTTTCAATTTACCGATGCCCTCCCCTTAAGCGGCTGGACCATCCGGGTCTCCTATGTGGCGGAGGTCTACAGCATAGAAACCAACATCCTAAACCAGGCCCCCCCGCGGCTTAATACGGCCTCCCCCATTTCGGCGGCCTATACCCTGCCGAGCCCCCTTGTCCCTTCAGATGAGGATTCCATCAGGGCCCTGGCAACCCAGATTACCCGGCTGGAACGGTTCCCCCAGGGGAGGGCCCAGCGGATCTATGAATGGCTCATCAACAATGCGGGGATCCAGGGGGAGGCCCTGAGCGGCGGGGTCCTGGAAGCCCTGGAAGAGGGATTGGCCGACAGTTACCAGGGGGCCCTCCTCTTTTGTGCCCTGGCCAGGGCGGTGGATATCCCCGCCATTCCGGTGGCCGGGGTCCTGGTGGACCGGAACCAGAACACCTTCCCCCATTACTGGGCCGAGTTCTGGATAGACGGCTTTGGCTGGGTCCCGGTGGATCCCGCCCTGGGGGCCGGCTCTGCTCCCCATGACTTCCTCCTTAGGGAAGATCATGTTCAATACTACTTCGGCAACCTGGACAACCAGCGGATCACCTTTTCCCGGGCCGAACGCCCCCTCACACAAATCACCCCCTGGGGCAGAACCCTTGGCCGGGAAAGAGACTTCGCTTTACAGAGCATCTGGGAAGAAGCCGCGGGGGGGATTGAGTCCTATTCTTCCCTCTGGAGTGGTGTTACAATAACCGGGATGTATATATACTAGGAATGAATTTTTAAGGAGCTGCTATGGTTACTGTCATTTCCCTGGGGGGATCCATCGTGGCCCCCGAGGGGGTAGACCAGGAGTTTTTGCGGAACTTCACCGCCCTCATAGGGGAGATCCTGGCCCAGGACGAGAAGCGCCGCTTTATCCTGGTGGTTGGGGGCGGAGGCCCCGCCCGGGCCTGGCAGGGGGCCTACCGCTCTTTAGTCGCAGCCCCCATAGATGAGCAGGCCGACTGGATAGGGATCATGGCCACCAGGCTTAATGCCCAGCTGGTCCGGGCGGTCATGGGCGAATGGTGCAGTCAGGATGTGGTCTATGACCCCACCCAGGTGGAACCCCTCATGGGGCGGGTCCTGGTGGCGGCGGGCTGGAAACCCGGGTTCTCATCGGACTACGATGCGGTTCTCCTGGCCGAGCGCTTCCAAGCCGACGGGGTCTTAAACCTCTCGAATATCGAAAAAGTATACACCGATGACCCAAAACTCAACCCCGATGCCAAGCCCATAGACAGCATCTCCTGGGCCGACTTCTGTGCCATGGTGGGGGATGAATGGGTGCCGGGGAAAAACCTGCCCTTTGACCCCATTGCCAGTAAGCATGCCGCCCGGATGGGCCTTAAGGTGATCTGCGCCGCCGGAAGGGATCTGGCCAACCTAAAGAAGATCCTCCTGGGCCAAGAGTTCACCGGCACTACTATATATTAAAATTTTTTAGAAATGGAGGATGAAGATGGAAATTTCGATTCTACAAAAGGTCCGCTACACCTATAAACCCAAACTGCCTGCCAGCCTTTCGGGAGATATTCGTGACATAGCCCTGAACTTTGGGGAGCCCACCGAAGCCATCTCGGACCAGGAGGCCCTTAAGGATATTTTCAAGCATACTTACGGGAAGCCCCTGGCCACCTTTACCAAGGGGACCATGGCAGGCATGGGGGCCGAACTCAAGGTGGCCCTGATCCTATCGGGGGGTCAGGCACCGGGGGGCCATAACGTAATCGCCGGGATCTTTGACGGCCTCAAAAAAGCTAACCCCGCCTCGAAGCTCTACGGCTACCTGGAGGGCCCCGCGGGGCTCCTGGAAAACAAGTACATAGAACTTACGGGGGAAATCATAGAAGAGTACCGAAACACCGGGGGCTTTGACATCATAGGATCGGGCCGCACCAAGATAGAGAGCCCCGAGCAGTTTGCGGCCTCCCTAAAAAATGCCAAGGCCCTGGGTCTTAAGGCCATTGTAATCATAGGAGGGGATGACTCCAACACCAATGCTGCCCTTCTGGCCGAGTACTTTATCGAAAAAGGGGAAGATATCCAGGTCATAGGCTGTCCCAAGACCATAGACGGGGATTTAAAAAACGAACACATTGAAACTTCCTTCGGCTTTGATACGGCCTGCAAGACCTACTCGGAGCTTATCGGCAACATCTGCCGGGATGCCAACAGTGCAAAAAAATACTGGCACTTTATCAAGCTCATGGGCCGGGCTGCCAGCCATATAGCCCTGGAATGTGCCCTCCAGACCCAGCCCAACGTTTGCATCATCTCTGAGGAAGTTGAAGCAAAGAAGATGTCCCTGGAGGCCATCATCAATCAGATCTGCGATTCCATAGTAAAGCGGGCCGATAAAAACGAAAACTTTGGGGTGGTCCTTATCCCCGAGGGTCTGGTGGAATTTGTCCCTGAGATGAAAAAACTCATCAGCGAATTAAATGATGTCATGGCCGGACATGAAGCAGAATTCGCGGCCCTGCACTTTTTTGAAGAACAGCTAAGCTGGCTCCAAAAGAAAATAAGTGCCGATTCCTATCAATTTTTTAACTCCATGCCCCCCCAATTTGCCAAGGAGTTTCTTGCCGATCGGGACCCCCACGGAAATGTCCAGGTATCCCTTATCGAAACAGAAAAGCTCCTTATCAGCATGGTTAAGGCCCGGCTCTCTATGTTGAAACAGGAAGGGACCTATAAGGGCCGCTTCTCTGCCCTGGGCCATTTTTTTGGCTACGAGGGCCGCTGTGCCTTCCCCTCCAACTTTGACACCGACTACTGCTATACCCTGGGTTACGGGGCCTTCGTGCTCATCGCCGGGGGGCTCACGGGCTATATCTCCAGCGTCAAGAACCTGGTGGCCGATGCCAAGGACTGGGTGGCCGGCGGGGTCCCCCTGACCATGATGATGAACCTGGAACAGCGTCACGGCTCAAAAAAGCCGGTGATTAGAAAGGCCCTGGTGGAACTGGAGGGGGCCCCCTTTAAGACCTTTGCCCGTCAGAGGGATGCCTGGGCCCTGGAAACCTCCTTCCATTACCCCGGAGCCATCCAGTATTACGGACCCCCAGAGGTCTGTGATCAAACCACCAAGACCCTGCAGCTGGAGCATATTAAATGAAATGGTCCTGGACCCTCCTGGGTTTATTTCTTCTTGGGTTTTCCCTGGAGGCCCAGGCCATACGGGAACTATCCCGTCCTACCCTGCCCCTGCGGCGTATAAGCCTTTACTCCTCGGGGGTGGGATACTTCGAACATGGCGGCACCCTTTCGGGGCCCGCTGACATAGACCTCGCCTTTGATGCCGAGGGGGTCAATGATGTGCTGGCCTCCCTGGTCCTCCATGACCCCGCATCAAGGTCCCCCTCATTAATCTACGACGCCGAAGGGGGTCTTTGGAGACGCCTGCGTTCCCTCAGGGTGGACCTCTCGGGGAACCCCACCATGGCGGAGATCTTTTTAAGCCAGAGGGGCCAGGAAGTAGAACTAGACACGGGGGAACTCATCCGGGGACGGATCCTCACCCTGGAGTACCGGCAACAGGGGCATATTACGCCCTTTGGCAACTCCCTTCCCCAGCCCTATCTGGGGCTCCTGACGGCCCAGGGGATCCGGTCCATCCCAGTGGATGAAATCATCTCCTTTCGCTTTAGCGATCCTGCCATCAATGCGGACCTTAACCTGGCCCTGGAGCTGCTTTCCGATTCCAGGGATTCCTCTGTACGGAACTTCCGCCTTCGCCTGGATGGGACGGGGAGCCGCCCCGTCTCATTAAGCTATATCCTTCCTACCGCCGTTTGGAAGGTTTCCTACCGGCTCGATCTCTCGGGCCCCCAGCCCTTCCTGCAGGGTTGGGCCATCATCGACAATGACAGCGACAGCCCCTGGGAGAACGTGGAGCTCTCTCTTGTCAGCGGCCGGCCTGTTTCCTTTATACAGCAGCTCTATCCCCCCTACAGGGTCTTTCGGCCCACCCTTCCCCTGGCCATAGCCGGTACCGCCGATGCGGTGACCCATACTTCGGGGGTCGCCCCCGCTGCTGCCCCCAGGGTCCAGTCAGAAATGATGATGATGGAAGATTCAATACTCTTTGCCCGATCCCGATCCGCCGAAGCAGACCAGGGCAGGGAAGTCCTGGGGGGAGGCCAGCTCCAGACAGCTCAGGCCCAGGCCGCGGGGGACCAGTTTGAATTTACCCTCCCCTATCCGGTGAACATGGGGGGCCGCCAGGGAGCTATGTTCCCCCTGGTCCAGGGAAACCTGGAAGCCCAAAGGACCCTCGTGTTTTCGGGCCCCAGGGCTGTCTCGAGCCGGTCTACCATACATCCCCATATCAGCGTAGAGCTCCATAACACCTTAGGTCTCGCCCTTCCGGCAGGGCCCATCACGGTCTTTGACGGGGGTACCTATGGGGGAGATGCCCTGATGGATTTCCTCCCGGAGAACGACCGGCGGCTTATCTCCTATGGGGAGGACCTAAGCGTCACCGGCTTTGTCAGCTCTTCGGGGCTCCGCTACATCACGGGGGTGACTGTTTCCGGGGGGGTCATGACCATCAGCCGGCGGCAGAGCTACGACTGGGACTATACCCTGCGAAATGCTTCGGGGGAGCAAAAGCGCCTGATTATCGAACACGGCATCACCCAGGGGACCCTCCTGGTAAGTCCAGAATCCTACGATGAGCGGACCAGTGATCTCTATCGTTTTAACCTTAGCCTTCCTCCCATGGAAACCGTGACCTACAGGGTCCGGGAAGAGATACCCCTGTCGGAGAGGATCACCCTAAGTCAAATAGGCCCCGAAGCATTTTTAAGCTTGTCCACCAACCAGGAAATTTCGGCGGAGGTTCGAAACGCCCTTACCCGGGCCATAGAACTGCGCCGGGCTGCGGACCAGCTGGACAGCCAGCATAGGGATCTAACGGCCCAGATGAGCCGGCTTACGGCTGAACAGGGCCGTATCCGAAGCAATCTGGAGGCCGTGGGCCCGGGGCTTCCCTTAAGCGAGGAGTACCTGCGCCGCATGTCCCAGTTAGACTCGGAGATCGATGAGCTGAATAGCCGGATAAGCCGCGCCCTGGACGAAGCCCGGGGGGCCCGCAGGGTCTACGAGGATTATGTACAGACGATTAATTTTTAACGCACCGCTTCCAGAATTTCTGAAATGATCCGGTCCGTGTCCTCTATGGGAACCTGGCAGGTGCCTACGGCCCTATGGCCTCCCCCGCCGTATTTGAGCATCAGGCTCCCCACGTCTACCGTGGCCGACTTGTTGATGATGCTGTAGCCCACGGTGATGGCCGTGTTAAGCCCCTGTCTGCCCTCGACCACCCAGACCGAAATGTTCTGCTCTGGAAAGACCGTATACAAGAGAAAGCGGTTCCCCGAATAAATGGTTTCCACCCCCCGAAGATCGATGTACACCGCATTCCCGTCTATTCTGGAATGGGTGCGAACCATATCGATAAACTTGTGGTGCTGATCGTAATAGACATCGATCCTTTCCTTTACGTCCGGCAGGGCCAGGATCTCTTCTATGGGCCTGCTCATGTTCTGCGAAAGGATGAGCATGAGGTCCAGGTTTGATATCGTAAAGTTTCGAAAGCGCCCCAGACCGGTCCGGGGATCGGCAATAAAACCCAGCAGGACCCAGCCCCCGGGGTTCATAATTTCATCTATCGTAAGATTGGCAGAATCCAATTTATCTACGTATTTAAGCATTTCGGTAAAGGGGGCGAGCCGGGTATCCCCCTGGTAATAGTCGTTGATTACCCGGGCACAGCTAGGAGCCAGCTTGTATAGGCCCTGAAAAGTAAAGGCAAAACCTACCCGTTCATCTTCGCTGGAATGATGATCAAACCAGAGACCGCAGCCTTGAATATAGGGGACATTGGCAACTATGTCGTTTTCGGTAGCCTTGACCAGACCGTCCTGGATATCCTTGGGATGGACAAAGAGCCATTCATCTACCAAATCTAAGGCAACTAAAAGGGCACCGCAGGCCAGACCATCAAAGTCGCCTCTTGTTATCAATCGCATCATCTACTCCTTACTATACCCTTATCTCCATTATAGTAAAAAAATCCTAATTCTGGTAGGTTTCTTGCTTTAATTATCGGATTATTTTCGGTAATTGTCTATGATGATTTTGGATGTATCCCTTCCCAGGCATCCAGGACCCTGAGGAAGTTCCCCGAAAAGATTTTTACTATCCTCTCTTCGCTGTATCCCCGGGCACGGAACTCTTCTTCCAGAAGGGGATAGACATCACAACCCCCTATGCCCTCGGGGAGGGCCGAAATACCGTCAAAATCGGCCCCCAGGGCCAGGATATCCTCCCCTCCCACGGAAATAATATGTTCCGCATGGTCACAAAGAAGGCTAAAGGGCACCGGAATGGGGGTCTTGGATTTTTGACTGGGGTGTTTTTCAAAGTCGGCTTCATATTCTTCGCTGAGAAAGGCAGAAAAAAAGTTGAGCCCCACTATCCCCCCTGCCTTGGCGAGGGCTTTTATTTGATCATCCTTAAGGTTCCTCTGGGCTCCGCAGAGCTGGTAGGCGCAAGAATGGGAGGCTATGGGGGGCAAGGCAGCACATTCAAGGACCTCCCAGAAGGCCGCTTCGGAGGCATGGGAAAGGTCAGGGATCATGCCCAGGGCTTCCATGGCGGCGATAAGGTCCCGGCCCCAGGGGCTAAGGCCCTTCCCCTGACTATCGGGGTTAAAGGGTCTGCTGTCGGTGGCCGAGGCAACCCAGTTAAGGTGCTCTGAATGGACCAGGGTGAGGATCCGGACCCCCCGGCGCCGAAGCTCGGTGAGCTTCTCCAGATCCTCTTCTATGGCAAGGCCGTTTTCTACAGACAACATGATAGCCGTCTTATTGCCCCCCAGGGCCTCCCTGACTTCACCGGCCCCCTGGACCATGCTTAGGTCCTCATGGGAAGCGGCGAAGGCGGCGATGGCATCCAACCGCTCCAGGGCATAGGCGAAGGGCTGGGCTGTCCGGGGGGGCACATAGGCCGCAAAGACCTGGAGGGCCACATTGCCGGCCTTCAGCCGGGGAAGATCCACATGGGCTTCCTTACAGCTAAGCCCCAAGTCCTTCTTGGCCATCAGGTGATGGACCGTATCACAGTGAAGGTCTATGACCCGGTGCGCCATGGGACTACCACCTCCCGGTTTCCAAAAAACCGGTGGTAAAGGCTGACTCGGGGATGGGATCATCATACCGGAGGTTGACAACATGGAGGGTCGTAGAGGTCCCGGCAGCCAGGGTGCTCATCCGGGTCACCGAGGGGCTGAGCCTTCCCTGGACTTCGCTGAGTTCCAGAATTTCCAGGACCTTTACCAGGGTCCCCCGGCGATCATAGAGTTCGATCTTTCGGGTAATATAGTTTTCCTGATCGATCCATTGGATCATCATAGAATATTGGTAACTGCTCTCCAGGGGAATAGACTCGATGACATAACAGGGAAGGTTAAGATAAGCCTCTTCCCTGAGGACCCGGTGGCGGTCCAGATCACTTTTTCTGTCGGCCGAAGATATGTCGTCGTAGGAGAAGTCCCCTATGAAACTGCTCGAACCCTCGGCGGCGGCGATGCGCCGAATCCGGCCCAGGCTGGGAAGGAAGATCCACTGGTCGTTGGCCCTGCCGGGGTTTTCGATGCTTAAGAACCGGGTTCCCGCCACCGTGGCGGGGGCTTGGAAGACCACCAGGGATCTCATGTTCCCCTGGGGGTCCCGCTTGGAATACTGATCAATGACCCGTTCGCTGGCCGCCCCCGTTCTGGGCTGTATGACGATCCTGTACCGGATGCTGGTGCTTTCCGCCTGGATGCGGCTCCTGGATCTTTCCACGATTGCGAGGGCATCCTGGGCGAAGACCGGGGTCCAGATAACAAAAACAAACATGAGGAGGGTGAGGATCTTTTTCACTGCTGCGTCTCCCTTAGAATAAATTTCGGTTTAAAGATCGATAGAAGGAGGGGCAGAACCGTCAGGCTCACCAGGGCACTGGAGGCCATGGTAATGGCAATAAGGAGCCCCAGGTCCTGGAGCATGACGAACTGGGAAAGCATGAGGACCCCAAAGCCGGCTCCCACCGAAAGGGCGTTGATACAGATGGCCCTCCCCGAAGAAGCATAGGCCCGGATTAAAAAGTTCCCTCCCATGGCATACTCCCTCTTGTAAGCTTCCATGAAGTGTATGGCATAGTCAATTCCTATGCCAACACAGAGGCTGGCCATCATGGAGGTCCCTATGTTGAGGGTAATCCCCGCAAAGCCCATGACCCCAAAGTTAATAAGGATGCAGACCGACAGGGGGGCTATGCCCAGGAGCCCCGACTTTAAAGACCGATTAGAGATGGAGATGATAAAAAAGACCACCAGGATAGAAATCAGTAGGGATATAACCTGGGACTCCACCACCAGGCGGTTAAGGGAGCTTTCCACCAGGGCACTGCCCCCTATGGTAACAGTCAGGTCCGGAGGAAAATGCTCTTCGATGTAGTCCTCCATGAGGCCCACCACCCGGTCGGTATCTATGTTCCCCAGGGTCCGTAACTGGACCGTGGTCTTGATGGCCCTGGGCTCCAGGGGATCGTTGGCATAGGAATCTATGTTCCCCGAAAGCAAGAGGAGGTAGCTGGAAATAAGGGCCCCCAGATCATGGGAACTTAAAACACCATAGCGTTCCGGGTCGGTGGGGATTTCGTAATAGGCCCTTCCTTCTTCAGGGTCTGGGGGCTCCAGGGGAGGATAGGGTTCCGGAGCCAGGGGGGTCTCCAGATCCCAGGGGAAGGCCTCTTCTATGTCATCGAAATCATCTACATCATCGAAAAAACCAAAGCCAAAACCTCCGGAGTTAAAAAAACTCATACTGTCATCGGGAAGGGTCCGCCTGGAGAGACCCTCGGGGTCTTCATGGGCATTTAAGACCTGATTGATCCTTTTGATGAGATCGGTAAAGCCCATGATCTTCCCCACCTCTTCCAGCTCTTCTTCAAAGTAAAGGCTGAATCTATCCAGGGCCCCCAGGGCCTCGGGTCTAAGGAGCTCTTCGCTGGTCCCTGCCTCCACCATGATGCTGAGGACCTTAGAACCCCCAAAGTGCTCCCGGATAAACCGGTCGGATAAAGCAATTTCCGAATTGGGCCTAAAGTATTCAATGAATATATTATCAATGACCAGGCGGGAAGCCCCCCAGGCAGAGAGAGCTAATACACATATAAGGACTATAAAATTCCCTGCCTTTTTATTGAGAATTTTGGTGAAGATATCCGCTGGCCCCCATCGTATATCCCCTTGGGGGGAACTCCCCTTGACCTGGGTCCTCCCCCCCTTTAAGAGTAAGAGGGCGGGAACCAGGCTCAGGGCCAGAAGGCAGCTGACGAAAACTCCGAAGGTGGCAAAGAGACCGAACTCCCGAATGGGGATCACGGTGGTAAAGGCAAAGGATATAAACCCGGCCATGGTGGTCAGGGCGGCCAAGGAAACGGGTTTGGCGATCTTTTGCAGGGTCCCAAGGACCATGGCCCTATGGGTAGCCGCCCCCTCTTCCTGGGCATCTGCCAGAACCTGGGCCCTCAGGTGGCGGTAGTGGGTCACCAGATGGATGCTATAGGCACTCCCAACCGCCACCAGGATCACCGGCAGGACCGTGGAAACCACCGAAAGCTTTACCCCAAAGAGGGGCATGGCCCCCATGCTCCAGATTACCCCCAGGAGCACCGAGACGAGGGGCAGGAAGACCATATAGGCTTCACGGAAGCTAAAAAAGAGCATCACCAGCACAAGAAGCACCACCAGGGGAATCATAACGACCAAATCCCTGGTCATAGCTTCATTGATCACCGCCGTAATTATGGGGAGACCGGTCACATAGACTTCGGCCTGGTCAGAAAACATATCCTTGGCCAGATCCCGAATTTCGATAAAACTACTAATAATTTCCGGGCGGCTGGCCTGCTCGTTGCTTATGTTAAGGGGAATAAGGATTTGGGTGGCCCTAAAATCATCGGAAACCAGGGAGCGCTGGTATATGTCCCAGGACAGGAGCCGCTGCCTTAGGGCATCTGCTTCCAGGGGAGGGCCATCCAGGGGGCTTAAGGGTTCTACCACCAGGGTTTCGTAGCCCCAGGAATCAAATTGGGAATATATGTATTGGGATGAAACCAGGGAATCTACATTCCCGGTAATTTCATAGTCTTCGATGACCTCCACAAATTCCCTAATCCGATGGAGGAAGGGGGGATCAAAAACATCCCCTTCATGGCGCTGGAAGGCTACCAGGATGAAAAAGGAGGAGCCAAAGTTATCATCTATGTACTGGCTGGTCAGAAGGGCCTGGTCATCGGGGGGCATAAAACGGAGATTGTTATTGTCCAGTTCTGCCCTGGGCAGCTGGAGGGCAAAAAAGACCGTGATTATCCCGGTGATAAGGACGATAAGAAGGGGTCTTTTAAAAACTTTTTCTAACCATGTTGAAGTAATCAAGATAAATATAGTAATACCAGTTTATCCGAGCCCTGGAAAGGGGCTCTAAAAAGGAGCTCTAAAAAGGGGCCCTAAAAAGGGCCTTGCATATAGTCATCCCTTGTTATATGAACAAAGGATGAAACAAAAAAGCCAGAACCCCTTGCTCAGGGCCCTTGTATCGAGCCTCCTCCTTATATTTTTTCTTTCCTGTGTTTCCGGGCCCTCCAAATCTACAGCCCCCTTTACTCTGCCGCCCCCTAATCAGGATCTTCCTGTTACTGCCTTTGACGAAGTCTGGGCCTACCTGGTGGCCGGGAGGGAGTTCGCCCTGGACTTAAGCTTACCCCTCACCGACATAGCCTACTTTGGGGCCGATGTGGATTCCTACGGCAACCTGGTGGGGATCCCCAACTTTGTCAACATCGCCCACTTCCCGGGCCGGAAGCACCTGGTGGCCGCCAGCACCGGCCGGGCCGTCACCTACTTCATCCTGTTAGAGGGAAGGCCCGAGCGGGAAGCCCTCATAAGAACCCTCCTGGAAGCATCAGCACCCTACGATGGACTGCAGATAAACTTTGAAAATGTACCCCCCCAAAGCAGCGGGGCCTACATCTCCTTCCTGAGAGAATTAAGGGCCGGTCTTAGGCCCGATCAGATGCTAAGCGTTGCTATCGCCGCCAGGGTCAGGACCCTGCAAAACGATGTCTACGATTACGCACGAATTCTTCCCATCGTAGACCGTATGCTGGTCATGGCCTACGATGAGCATTGGTCCACCAGTGCCCCCGGCCCCATCGCCTCCATGGGCTGGAGTCAGCGGGTCGCCCGCTACGCCCTGGATACCATAGGGAGTGAAAAGTTAATCATGGGGCTCCCCTTTTACGGCCGCCGCTGGGGAAACCTAAGCCCCAACATGGCCTTTATTCACTCAGGGATCGAAACCATCATGAGGGAAGAGGGAATCACCGAAGTGGGCCGGGACAACGGAGTCCCCCACTTTAGATACAGCACCCAGGTTGACATGACGGTGTACTACGAGGATGAGTATTCCCTTTCTGCCCGGCTCCAGATGTACAGAGACATGGGGGTCCGCTCGGTTGGGTTCTGGCGACTCGGCCAAGAGACCCCGGCTATCTGGCCCCAGATTAGGGTGGCACCCTAGCGGAAGACACCACTATATATTGTGTAGGTCCAGTACGTGAGACCACTAGGATAAATGGGTGACCGTCGCCCTAGTGTGACAGTGAATTAATTAACCGTCAATATCGCTATTTTTCCGCCCCCCGGAGTCCACCCGGTGGCCAAAAATCTATCATTGCCAAAAAAAATGTGATGAATATGATCGCCGGTGGTGTTATTCGATACGATTGTCCAGGTGCTACCATTGTCGGTTGAACTGACCATCTTGCCGTCATCTCCCCCGGCAATGAAGATCCCCTTTCCGTATGCGATGGTCCGGAAGTCACTGGTGCCGAAGGTGGCACTGGTAATTTCTGTCCAGCTTTCGCCCTTGTCTGTGGAGCGGACCACTTTACCCCCATCTCCTACGGCAATAAAAGTTCCTTCACCATAAGCCATCGATTGAATGTTATTGTTTCCGAGGATGGTTCCGAGGGTGCTATCGGTAACTTCTGTCCAGCTTGCGCCCTTGTTTGTGGAGCGGGCCATTCGCTGATTGTTATTAAAAACTACACCTCCAACAGTAAGAAAAGTTCCTTCACCATAAGCAATATTCCGAATACGAGTATCATGATAAATACTCCCCATATTAACAGACTCCCAGGTATCACTGGTATCCAGTAAGCGATCTACTCCGCTATCGCGACCAATTATAAATACACCATCATTATGGATTATACATTGCCCAATATAATAAGATCCTACATCCGTCCAGCCTGCACCGTCTGTCGACCAATGAGCTTGAAGTAATGATCCCATAGTGATAAATTTGCCATTTCCAAAGGCGATGGCAGATGGATTGTTTCCTGATCCAGTTTGACTCTCTATATTGATGACTGTCCAGCTTGTGCCGTTGTTTGTCGAGCGGGCAATTTGCGGATTGCCGGTAGAACCTCCTACGGCGACAAAGGTGTCGTTTCCGTAGGCGAAACCATATATATCGCCGTTAAACGTGCTAATTGTTGCATCCCTCCAGGATCCGTTAGGATTGGACCCATCGTCGGTACCATTGGTACTGGTAGCACCATTGTCGCAGGATAAAACTATCATTCCACATAAAAGAACCAGGGGTAGGTATTTTATCTTCATTTACTTATCCTCCGTATTTTAGGTTTAATTTTAGAATTTAGGAAATAAACAGGATTATTTAAATGAACATTAACTAAGAGTGGGGCGCATTGTCGATAGGGGGGGGGGGGGGGGAATTTGTTTTAGAAGTTGAGAAATTTTATTTACATCTTGTCTTAAATATTTCACTGTACAATAATTAATGCAGATCCTAAATTTAAATGGTAATGACTGGCGTGAAAGAAGATTGATTAGCAACTTGTACATGGCTCAGAGTGTTAAAGTACGACTGAACCGAGGGGAGACAAGAAGTGTGAAGATTGGAAGAGGGGTAAGACAAGGATGCTGTTTGTCACCAATTCTGTTCAACTTGCACAGCGAATGCGTTAGCAAGGAAACTCTGGTAGGGTATGGAGACTTCAAAATAGGCGGGCAAATCATTCACACTGTGATATATGTAGAAAACCTTGTGTTACTGGCTAAGGAAGAAAAGGTGCTACAGGACATGATTGATAAAATAATTGAAACTGGAAGATGATATGGAATGGAAATGAATGTGGAAAAAACAAAAGGAATGAGAATTTCAAGACAACTATTCCCAGTAAAAATTATGATATACCAAAAACAACTACAGAATGTGGAATCTTTTAAATATTTGGGTAGCATATTAAAAAATGATGGAAGATGTACATGTGAAATTAAATCTAGGATTGCTATGGCAAAAGCTGCATTCAACAAGAAGAGGGCTCCTTTTACTAGCACACTGGACTTAAAATTGAGGAAGAAACTAGTAAAATGCTACATTTGGAGCATGTCTTTATATGGTGCTGAAACTTGGACGCTTCGGACAGTAGATCAGAAACACCTGAAATGTTTTGAAATGTGGTGCTGGAGAACGATGGAAAAGATCAGTTTGGACAGATCCTGTGAGAAATGAAGTATTA
>Ga0099364_10001629_pt1 | contig 36637 bp, 34 predicted proteins | sample TergutTh196P3_FD_73070 | JGI IMG/M metagenome (GOLD analysis project Ga0099364, IMG submission 73070) | Microcerotermes parvus P3 segment gut microbial communities from Pointe-Noire, Republic of the Congo - Th196 P3 | ecosystem: Host-associated > Arthropoda: Insects > Digestive system > Gut ... | reverse complement strand
CCCTTTGCCGTGTCCCCTTCACGCAGCGACCTGTACACAATCTCCGGCAACTCAACGAAACACTCCGCTACCGCCCTGCGGTCCGTCCGCTGTTTTCCTCCGACGTCAACCATCAGCGGTCTGCCCGAATCGTCGAAATGAGAATAATCTCCCATATTATAACCTCTACCCCCCAATGCGGGACATTTGCCCGAAACCGTCCGCGCACCCGCGCCAATTGTCCGGTTTCAGATTTATCCCGGATAAAATAGCGCGCCGCGCCGCCTCTTCGTCCCTCGAACGGATCAGGTCGATTAACGGCGTCTCCTCGTTGTTGAAAAGGCAAGCCCTCATCCTGCCCGTCGCGGTTATTCTGAGCCTGTCGCAATGGGCGCAGAAATGGTTCGACACCGCCCCGATAATGCCGAACACGCGCCCGCTTGACGCATCCGCGTAATATTTCGCGGGTCCCGCCGAGTTTGGGACCGAAGATCGCGCGTCCCCTTCCCCGATTGGGGTCCAGTTGCCCAAGCGACTCACTATATCGATAATTTCATTTGCGGCGATAAACTTGTCACGGCCCCACAGTTCGTCCTCCAACGGCATGAACTCGATCATTCTCGGAAGAATCCCCTTGCTCCACGCGTATTCGAGTATGCGCGGCAATTCGGCGTCGTTCCATCCCTTCATCGGCACAACGTTTAATTTTACGCTTGGTATGCCGATTGAGAGAGCGGCATCGATGCCTTCGAGCACATCCGCGAGATTGCCGGTGCGCGTGATCTCGGAAAATTTTCCGGGGTCGAGCGTGTCGAGGCTGATGTTAAGGCCGTCGAGCCGGGCTTCTTTTATCTCCTTTATATTTTTCGATATGAGCGACGCGTTCGTCGTGGCTGTCACCGCTATATCCCGGAACTCGCGCCTGAAATCGACGAGAAACTCCGCCATGCCCAGCCGCGCGAACGGTTCTCCTCCCGTGAAGCGAACGCGTTTCACGCCTAATGAAACGAGCAAGCGAGAGAGCCACATTATATCCTCGTACCGCATTATTGCCGAATGGGAACAGGGCGCTACGCCGCCTGCCGGCATACAGTACAGGCATCTGAAGTTGCACCTGTCCGTCACGGATATGCGGGCGTAATTTATTTCGCGGCCCCTGTGATCGATCAGGCCCATATCAGCGGCAATAAAAAATTTGGCGTCCGCAACCAGACGCCAAATATATTTTATTATTTCCCGAACTCATGTGATCCGGAGCTCTCTTTGACAGCCGCGTTCCGTTACGACATCGGCACAACGGAAACCGGGTGGCCCTTCCGCTGCAACTCAGCCGCCAGGCGGTTGGCGTCCTCTCTGGTATTGCCCGCGCTGACCCGCACCCTGTGATATGTCGTGCCGGACAAGTCGATCCTGCTGACGGAAGTGGTATAGCCCTCCCTTTGAATTCTTTGGGCCAGGTAATTCGCGTTATTCGCGTCGACGAACGAACCGACCTGCACTCCCCACCTGGAATTGGCGGGGGCGGCGGGCGTTGTCGTATTCGCGCGCGCCGGCGCCGCAGGCCGCGCCGTATTCGTATTTGCCGCCGGCGTCGTTCGCGCGGTATCCGTGCTTGCCGCATTAGCAGCGGAAGACGTGATGGGCGTATCGCGTGCCGAAAGAGGCCCGGCAAGTATTATCGGGTCGCCCGCCACCTCTGCGGGTTCTGCCGCCGCCGCCGTCGATTGGATGCCTGCCCCAAACAGCCCATCCTCGGTAAGCGCGAAATCCGGCTCCTGAATCAATGGAGCGGGAATATCGTGCGTCCCGGACGCGAAAATCTCGCTTGTCACCGGAATACCCGTCGGTCTGGGCGGACTCAGGAAAAACATTTTTATCCCCACGAACAGCAGACCTATTGCGATCACCGCCGCGACTGGAAGCGCGAAATGACCGAACGTGAACACAGTGCTCTTTTCCTTGTAATTCCTTGCTCTCCTCATTGTAGCAGCCATATGGACACCCCCTGTCTCAATTATGAAAACCCCTCAAGCCCAATCGTTCCATTTCCGCATAGAACATCACTTTATCCGGCATGATTTCCAATTTCCCGCGTGAAACTCCGCGCCCGGCCGAACCCGCTATCAGCTCCGACGCTTTTGTCTCCGCCCAGGATAACGCATATTCCAGGCAAGCTTCCCGTATACTTCCGGATTGCAGCTTCACACCCGGTATCCCGAACGATTTGGAAATCAGCGAGTGCTTGATTTTTAGTCTCTTCTCTCCCTCAAACTCCTCCTCCGCCCACGGCGTACCGGGTTTAGGCACGAAAGGAGACACCGCCGCCGTTACCGCAAGCCCCGTCTCATCTCTGACACGAGCGCACAATTTCGATATGGAAAGCAACTGCCCGTCGGTTTCGCCCGGCAGGCCGAACATAAAATACATCTTTACCTGTCGCGCCCCACATTCCGCCGCCATCTTCAATTTCCCAATCAAATCCCCGTTGGTGAAAAGTTTCCCGCATCTATTCCTGAGTTCTTCGTCCCCGCTCTCGGGAGCTATTGTCACGCTGCGCCGCCCAAATCCCGAGAGAGCTCTCACCATGCGCTCGCTCAATCCCTCGACCCTGAGTGACGCGAATGACACGGCCTTACTGCGGCGTTCCGCGAACTCAAGCAGTTCGTCTAAATCCGTGTAGTCCCCCGCCTCCGGCGTAACCAATCCGATCCGGGAAAAGCCGCAAAAATCTTCCGCTTCTTCAATATCACGTTTGACAAGGTTCACGTCTCTCATCTCAGCCGAACCGAAACAGTACGTCAGGGTACAGAAATTGCATCCCCTGGGGCAGCCGCGCTGTAGTTCAAGCAGAAGGGCGTCGCCGAACGCCGCAAGCGGCGTCGTCCAGGTTCCCCGCCCATATCCCCCCGCTATCCTGTCGCGCGCGGTATGGAGACTATGCCTGCCCTCCCCGTGAAACGCCGGAACATATACCGACGGATGTTCCGCGAGTGCCGCAAGAGTCTTCTCGCGGGAAAATCCCCTTCTTAAGGTTTCGACCACGAAGCTCGCCGTCAATATCCCGTCTCCCAGAACCACAAAGTCGCAGATAGCCGAAAGGGACAGGGGATTGATATAAGTGACGGCTCCTCCCGCCCCGACTAGCACGTCGCGCCGCGACGTCCTCGACGGCGGAATTTTGCCTCCCGCAAGCCATCTCGCGAACTCCGGCACTCCCGCCTCATAAGATATACTGCCGAGCACGACAGGAAACCTCAAAAGCAGCGTGTCCGTCTCAACCGAGCGGTACGGCGCGGGGGAGTTGAAGAATCTCTCCGCAAGAACTCCCTCTTCGCGCAAGGCCCTGTATATATAATGGAAGCCAAGGTTCGCCATTCCAACTTTATAATCCGCCGGAAAGTAGAGCGCGCAGGGGCAATCTCCTCCCCGTGGCAGATCGGCCGTCAAACTCTCCCTTTTCCGGTACTCGGACCAACTGGCCCATTCGGTCGCGCTGTGCAAACTCGTTTCGTTACTTTTTCTTTCTTCTTATGTACGCAGGTATATCGAGCTGATCCTGAGGCAATCCCTGCGCGTCGAACAAATTTCCCTCTTCCGTCAGCGCCAGCCTCACCTCGGACTCGCCCATATCCATTTTCGGTTTGAGCTGCACGGCCGCCTGCGGAGGGCCTTGTGGCTGTGCCTGCGGAGATTGCGCCGCGACTGTCGTGTCGGTTATCGCAATTTGCGCCGGATTGGTAAGCGGACGAATCGGCACGGCCGCCTGTTCGGCAACCGGCGCCGCGTTCGGCTTGGCGTCCGCGCGCACTGCCGCTTCGATCGCCGCCTGGTCGAAATCTGTCGCTATTATGGTTATGCGCACCATATCTTCCATGTCGGGGTCGAACACCTGGCCCCAGATCAGGTTTACATCTTTGTCGGAGGCGTTATTAATGATCCGCGCCGCCTCGTCTATCTCATGGATACCTATCTTCGCTCCGCCGGTGACGTTGAAAAGTACCCTCTTGGCGCCCACCATCGGCACTTCCATCAGAGGGCTGTTTATCGCGTTGTGCGCGGCGGTAGCCACCCTGTTTTCGCCGTATCCCTCTCCTATGCCCATTATTGCCGATCCGGCGTTGCTCATGATGGTACGCACATCGGCGAAGTCCACATTCACGAGACCGGGACGGAGTATCAGGTCGGTAACTCCCTGGACGGCCTGATGGAGTATGTTGTCGGCCAGCTCAAACGCCTTGCTGAGGGAGGTCCTCTTATCGGAAATCGTGAGCAGCCTGTCGTTCGGGATAACGATCAACGCGTCTACCTGCTCTTTCAGCTTCGCTATTCCTTCGATAGTGTGGGCGTATCGCCGCTTGCCCTCGAAAGCGAAGGGTTTTGTCACAACCGCCACCACAAGAGCTCCGGTCTCCTTGGCGATATTCGCAATCACCGGCGACGCCCCGGTTCCCGTACCGCCGCCCATGCCGGCGGCTATGAAAATCATGTCCGCGCCTTCGAGGGCGGCCCTTATCTCGTCCCTCGACTCAACGGCGGCCTTTTCACCGACAACGGGGTCTGCCCCGGCTCCAAGTCCCCTGGTCAGTTCCCTGCCAAGCATTATTTTGATGGGGGCCTCCATCATTTCGAGATGCGCGTGGTCGGTGTTCGCCGCTATAAAGTTCACACCGCCCAAGCTACCGCGGATGATATGATTGAGAGCGTTGTTACCGCCGCCTCCCACTCCTACCACTTTGATGATTTCTTGATTCGAGCGGCTCTGATTGTCTAGCTGAAATATTTCCGGCATCATATCCCTCCTAATTTTGCAGCAAGAGGCGCTTGCGTTGTCTTTGAATCAGAACAATTCTTTAAATAAGTCGATTATTGATTGGAAAAAAGGCGCCTTCTGAGGGTTTTTGCCCCCGCCGCGGCCTGTTTTCCCAAGACCATTGCCCGGGTTGTCGTCATGTCCCGGAGACGGGTCGAAGGAGTTGTCGATGAATCGGAATTGATCCCTCTCCTGCTCTAAGACATAGCGAATAATCCCCGCCGCGCATGTGTATTCCGCTCCGTTCCTGGTGGGCGGCATTCGCCCGGAATCGAGCGGCAGCGCTACCCTCACCGGCATATTTATTATGCGCGTGAGGTAATGATCTATACCGATACTTTTCGATCCGCCCCCGGTAATGACCAGTCCGCCGGGAAGCATCGAGACGCCCGCAGCCGTTATCTCGCTTTTAATGAGCACCGAGAACAATTCTTCCACCCTGCACTGCACAATATCCGTGAGATCGGCCATTGAATACGAATAATTCCGGCCCATGTGGTCGAATTCGATGTTCTCCGGTTGGCCGGAGTTCAAGTCTATGAAAAGGTCTACTTCTTTTTTTATCTCCTCGGCTTTGTTAATAGGCAGTTTCAAGACGGTTGCCACGTCGTTTGTAATATGGTCTCCCCCGACGGACACCACGGCCAGATGTTTAGGGCGGCCTTCAACGAACACCGCGACTCCGCACGTGCCGCCTCCGATGTCCACAACCGCCGCGCCCCCCACGCTCTCCTCCGGAGTCAGAGCTCCAAGGGCGGACGCAAGGGGTTTTATTACAAGACCGCTCACATCCAGGCCGGCGCGCTCGACGCAGTTGCGAACATTTTGCACCATCGCAACCGGAACTATCACGGATTCGAGTTCCATGTCAAGCCTTGTGGCGGTCATACCGAGAGGATCGTCTATCCCGCTGTTGCCGTCCAGGGAATACTCCACCGGTATGGTGTGCAGTATCATTTTGCCGCTCGGAACCGACACGTTTGCCTGCGCCGACTCGATGACGCGCTCGATATCGAACTGCATGACGGTCCGGGGGGCCCGTCCGAGCGCTATCATTCCCTGTGTCCTGACGCTTTGAACATCCCCTCCGCTGAATGCCACGGTAGCTTCCGCAAGGTCGAGGCCCACCATGTTCTCGGCGTCCTCTATTGCCTGGCGAAGCGATTTTACGGTCTGGTCGATATTTACGATAAGACCTTTCCTTATCCCATTGGAAGGGGCCTGACCTATACCTATGATCTGGGCCTCCCCGCTTGATCCTTCGCGCTCGGCCACGACCACTGTCACCTTGCTGGTGCCAAGATCTAAACCCACCAACACTTCCGGATCACTGTAACCGGATGAACTTGAAGTTTTTCTAAACAACGCTGGGCCCCCCTCGAAAAATATTAATTTGCCGCGCCATGCGTATCACAACTTTCCTCTTTCGGACACCGTGAACTTCATATTCGCAAATGTTGCGTTCACCGACAAGCCCATCGGGGGCTCGCCGGAATCTCCAGGGTAAATATTCTGCTGCTTCAGGGCTGCCGCCAGTGACAACCAATCCGAAGCGTCTTCCTTGACCACTATTTCACCTGTTATCCGTTCCGCATCCCCGAGTAATATCTGCACGACCTGGCGTCCGTCAATCCTCTTTGCGATCAGGCAGTAAATGTCCTTATTCCATTCGATCTTTTCTATAGTATCGTACCATTTCTTAATTTTTGCCATCGGCAGGCTCGACTGATATATGTCGCCCGTCCGCTGCTCTTTGTCGATCGGCAACGGGAGCGCCGAATCCCACGCCAGTATAGGCTTGTCCGTGTATTTGAGCCCTCTCACCATAACAGTGGCTGGAAGGTTGGCCTGCCATATCCTGCCGTTTTCCGAGAGCCACCACATTTTGGAGTCCCACGAGACGCCGAGAAAAATTTCGAGCGGCGCCACAGTTAATCTGTATTTTCCCCATCCGGTTACGCTTAGTTTGATCGAAACCGGAAAATAATCTGTTATCCAACTTTCAAAGTGACTTTTTCTCGATAACAGCAGGGGCCAAAAATTCGCGGCGCGCTTCGGAAAAGCCTGCCATATCACCTCTTGTGGAATCACGTTTCCGGGCGTCACCTCGATCTCGCGGAGCCTCATAAAACTGTACCGGGATTCGGCATAGTACAGAATCCCTATTGCGATGCTTATCAGCAGTATATAACCGCGCCACCCGCGACTGCTTCTAACCTTGGGCATGGATGGCTTCCTCCGGTATCCCAAGCGTTCTGATTTCGAAATCCAACGCGGCGCCGAATTTCTCCCGCACACGCCTCCTGCATGACGACGCGAGCGACAGTATATCCGCGGCCGTGCAGTTTCCGTAATTTTCGATGAAATTCGCGTGCGCTTCTGAAACGCGCGCGCCCCCCGCAGTCATCCCCTTGCAGCCGGAGGCGTCCAGCAATCTGCCGGCGCTGTCGCCCGGCGGGTTTTTGAAAACGCAACCCGCTGTCCGCGACGAGACGGGCTGGGATGTTCTCTTATCCATTACCGTCTTCATCGCCCTTGCGACGTCGTTTTTTTCGGAGAGGCGCAGAGCGAAGGTGATCTTATATGCTACCCTCATTTCGTCACCAAACAGGGAGCATCTCCTGTACCCCCAGTCAATTTCGCGCCCGCTCCATTCTACCACGGAACCGTCGGCCTCTGCCGTGACGATTTTTTGGACTGCCTGTCCCACGTATCCCGATGACGCGCCCGAATTACAGGCTACAGCCCCTCCGACTGTGCCTGGGATTCCCGCCGCGAATTCGAGACCGCTCCACCCGTTCCGCACCGAGAGCGAAAGCGCGCTGCTCAATCGCGTGCCGGCAAGACAGTCCAGAAAAATATCATTCCCGGAAACTCTCGCGGACATGCCGGACATTTCCGTCGTCAGAATGAACGGCGTCTCGATATCGCCGTCGGAGATAAGGACGTTCGAACCGCCGCCCAGCACAAAGAAGCCTTTATCTTCTTCGAGAATCCGCTTCACAGTCACGGACAGTTCGTCCCGGTTTCGCGGACTGAAAAGAATCCCGGCTGCGCCTCCGACACCCCATGTGGTGTATTGCGCGAGCGAGATGTTATTACGGACGAACGAATCCGGCATTTCGGGCGATGACGAACGCTTCATCACTTTATACTCCGGCCTCAAGGCGCTTCACTATCTGTCCGCCCAGGCTCTCTATATTCCCGGCGCCCACCGTCAATATTATATCCCCCGGCTTCACGGCAGAGCACACCTGTTCCGCCGCTTCCTGGAAATCGCCGCATACGACGGCGTCTTTCAGCCCCTGAGCGTGAAGTTCGTCAAGGATCATAAACGACGACACGCCGGGTATCGGCGTTTCATCTGCCGAAAAGATCGGCAGCAGGTACACGGCGTGCGCTCCGCCGAGAACCGACGCAAAATCGCGGTACAAAGCCTGTGTTCTGGTATAGCGGTGAGGTTGGAACACAATGTGGAGCTTGCGGGGAAAAACGGAGAGAACTGCCCTCATAGTGACCGCTATCTCCCTCGGATGATGTCCATAGTCATCGTACACGAGTACGTCCCGCGATTCTCCCACGTATTGAAGCCGCCGTTTCGCGCCGTTGAATCGTTGGAGCGATCCGCGCGACGATTCGAACGGTATGTCCATAAGTTCTCCCGCCGCGAACGCCGCCAGCGAGTTTAATATGTTGTGTTCACCCGACACGCCGAGGCAAACCTCATCGATCTTTTTACCCCGGCGGCAAACGGCGTACTTAACGCCGCCGCCCGATATATGCGTAACGCCGGTCGCGCCCCAATCCCATCCGATACCCCAGCCATACATTACGGCCTTTTCTCCCGATTTCCGAAGCATGGCGCGGATTCCCGGGTCCTCGCCGCACGCGATTAAATGACCGCCCGGTTTGCGTCCTTCGGCGAAACGCCCGAAGGCCTCCACAACAGAGTCGCACGTCGGGTAATAATCGACATGATCCCAATCGATATTCGTCACAATGGCAATCTCCGGGGAGAACATTTCGAACGATCCGTCGCTTTCATCGAGTTCCGCAACCATGTATTCACCCTTGCCGAGTTTTGCGTTACGGCCTATGTCCGACATTTCACCGCCTATCGCCACCGTGGGGTCGAGCCCGGCGAATTCGGCTACAAGGGCGGTCATCGAGGACGTGGTCGTCTTACCGTGCGTGCCCGCGATTCCCACTCCCCTCTTGGCGTTAAAGATTGTGCTCAGAATATCGGCGCGGCGCGCAACCTTGATCTCCCGTTTTCGCGCTTCTATGAGTTCCGGGTGATCAACCGCAATCGCGCTGGTATGTATGATGAGTTGGGGAGCGTACTCGTCGAGGTGGGTCCTATGATGTCCCATCGATACTTTCATACCGTCTGAACGCACTTTGCCAACGTAAAACGTTTCCTCGGTATCACACCCGCTTACTGAATGTCCCATTGCGCACAATAGCAGAGCAAGTCCGCTCATTCCCGCGCCGCCGATCCCCATGAGATGAATGTTGATGCGGCTGTTTATATCCATTACGGCGTCCGCGCTCGCCATTTAGTCTCCTCCTCAAACAAACCGGCAATACAGTTCCACAGCCTGCCGCAGCTAGTGTCACCGGTTTCGTGTGCATTATACAACAAGTTCAAACAATCTCCATTTGCGGCGGATATATTTGCTTGCAGACTAAATAATTTCTCTCCGAGATCATCTATCGATTCGTTTCTTTCGTCCCAAATACTTATCCTGTTCGAATCAGACAGACTGAGAGCGTTCTTCAACTGGTGATCGTCCTTTGCCCCTCTCCAGGGCGCCACGACAGCCGGCTTGCCCAACGCCTCGACTTCAGCCAATGTGGAGGCTCCCCCCCTCGTGAGAAGTAAGTCTGAGATCGCGTAAAAGGGCGCTATATCCCACGTCCGGGAAATTTTCGTCACACTGCGGCCTATTTTCACCGGTTCCCCGGCCGCGGGGTCGATCACATAGAAATGCCATGATGAAAATCTTTCCCTATCGGACAGCGATAATAGTGTTTCCACGAGACTCTCGCTTCCGAGAGACCCGGTCATTACCGATACGACAGGCCCTTTGATTTCTTCCTCACGGATGCCGAGAATACGCCGGGCTTCCTCCTTTGAGACTTGCCGGAAGCGCCTTAACGGTACTCCGACGACCCTGTGTTTATCGGATGAGAGAGGTTCGCACCGCTTCCATCCGGACACTATCGGAACGCATAACCGCGCAGCCATTCGCGTCACGCTGCCGGCAAAGGCGTTCTGTTCATGCAGCGCCGAACGTATTCCCGCAAAGCGCGCGGCAAAAAGCGCGGGTATGGAGATGTAACTGCCGAACATGACGCAGAAATCCGGCTTGTCTCTTTTCATCAGGCCGTTAATTCTAAAGAAACCGCGAAGCAGTTCCATCCACCTCACGAGAGAGCGAACGCCCGAGACCCCGAGAGGCGAACCGGAGACCTCCAGCACAAGCGGCTCGACGTTGAACGCCCTGTAAATTTCAAGCTCGACGTTGCGTGACCCGGATACATAATCGACTTTCACGTCCGGTTTCTCGCGGCGTATCCACTCGCCGAACGCTAAAGCCGGCAGTATATGTCCCCCGGTTCCTCCAGCGACAAGCATCAGATTTTTCAAGCCGAATCCTCCGCTCACGATGCCGACCCTTTCGCGATGTCCCGCTGGATACGCAGCAATATCCCGATACGTATCCACGACATTACAAGCGAACTTCCGCCGTAACTGACGAAGGGAAGCGGCATACCGGTCAGCGGTATGAGATTCGTCACGCCTCCGACATTTATGAAAAAAGGCGCGAAAATTGTCAAAGCAAATCCCCACACCAACGACGCCTCATGCGCGTTGTTCGCCTGCCGGTAAACGGCATAACAGCGCGACATCCACAGAGCAACCAACGCAAGTATCCCCAGTGTGCCGAGCAACCCGAGTTCTTCCCCCAACGCGGCGTATATAAAGTCCGTATACGCCGCCGGCAGATATTGCAGTTTCTGGAAACCGTATCCGAGCCCCGACCCCCAAATGCCTCCGTTTGCGAAGGCAATAAGCCCCTGTATGGTTTGAAATCCGGAATTGAGGGGATCGGAGTATGGATCGAGGAAGGCATTCAATCTTCTCATTCGGTATGGCTCGATCTTGATGAGCAGGAATATGACCAAAACGAACAACAGCGCCATCCCCAACGGAAATTTCCAACCGTGCCGTTCGATGAACATTCCCATGCAGATGATAATCAAAAGTATTGCGGAACCGAGGTCCGGCTGCATCAGCATCAAGGCGGCCGTTATGGCGATTAGCAGCAGCACTGTCGCGAAACATCGCTGAGTGTCGCCCGAGTGCTTATCGAACAATTTTTCCGTCTCGAACACAGCCGCAAACATCACTATCTCCGACGTCTGGATCGAGACTCCGGCTATTCGCAGCCAGCGCCTCGCGCCGCCTACAGCTTGACCGATACCGGGTATCAGGGTCAGCACCAGCAAAGCGACGCAAAATATCCACAGGACGGCGGCCGCGCGGCGCCAGAAACGCGTCGGTATGCAGAGCATAATCAGCATCATTGCGAAACCGATTCCCAGCCATCCGAACTGCCTTATTCCCACCGCGAACGGAGAACCGGAAGCGTCATAGACGGAACCGCTCGTCGTCGAAGTCACCATCAATATCCCAAGTCCGCATAAGATCAGCGGAACCAACCACAACAAGAGGTCGGTCTTCGCCGGCTCGTTCGCGGTCGGAATCGCGGTCTCGTAACGCGTCATGGAGCTGCGCCCGTATATTTTCGGACGAGTGATACAAAATGATCTCCCCGCTCGCCGAAGTTTTTATACGCGTCCCAGCTTGTACAAGCGGGCGAAAGCAGGACGGTATCGCCGCTTTCCGCTTCGCCGGACGCTATTTTTACAGCGTTTTCCAGGTTGCCGGCCAAGGTGAAATTATCAAAGCCGCAACGCGCGAGTGACCGCGCTATCTCATGCGCCGCTTCACCTATCAGCAACGCGCGTTTGGCGAACTTCCTGACAGGTTCGGCGAGGTTCGCGAAGTCTTCGCCCTTGCCCCGTCCTCCGAGAATCACGATATGCGGCCCCTCAATCGATGACATAGCCGTGCTTGAAGCCGATATGTTTGTGCCCTTCGAGTCGTTTATATATCGGATGCCTTCATGCAAAAGAACCAATTCGCACCTGTGCGGAGGCGTTTTGAAGCTTTGAAGAGACATCCTCGCGGCCGTTATGTCCGCGCCGAGCAGCTTGATTGCGGCCATAGCCATCGCGGCATTTTCCATATTGTGAGCGCCAATCAGCCCGGTCTCCCCGAAATTGAACAACTCCGCCTCTTCGATCATTGCCGCGTGATCTCGCATCGACAGTACGATACCGGCGTTCGTATGCCGGTTGTTTTCGTCATCGCTCCATTCAAGGGGGACGATATGTTTTCCCGCCGCGTTCAGTGGTTCCATGTCGCGGCGCCGCGTTATACCGAAGCCGTCGTCTCCGATGAAATTTAATATGCCCGCTTTGGCCGCGACGTATTTTTCGTAGGATCCGTGCCAGTCGATGTGGTCCGGAGCGAGATTGGTGACGATTGCCCCGGCGAGGCGTATGTCCCGAGCCCAATAAAGCTGAAAGCTGCTCAGTTCCAGGACGACATAATCATAATCTTCACCCGCGAAGTCCGCGATGGGGCTGCCGATATTGCCCGCCGTCGCGCATCGCGCTCCGGCAGCGCTTATCAGGTGTCCTATCAAAGAGGTGGTCGTCGTCTTTCCATTACTGCCGGTGACGCCGACCACCCGTCCTTTTATGTGAGGCATGACGAAATCGAGTTCTCCCATGACACGTCCGCCGGCCTCGGCTATTTTTTCCAATATCGGCGCGCGGGGCGGAAAACCCGAGCTTACAACTATCTTATCCGCCTTCATCGCCTCGCCGGTGTGGCCTCCCTGTTCGTACCCGATCCCGTTTTCATCCAACGTTGAAACCGCTTCTTCCGCGATCTTCGCGGCATCGGACACAAGCACGCCGGCGCCTTGCCTTCGCGCCAGACGGGCAATCGAAATCCCGCTCACCCCCGCGCCGAGTACGGTTATTCTCGCCCCGTGAAGTTTGCCACCGCTAAACATTCGCAAACCCCACGCCGCGAACCATCTCTATCAGCGCCATGACGGCAACCATACCGACAGCGTGCGCGATCCAAAAACGCGCGACGATCTGTTGTTCGCTCATCCCGGAGAGCTCAAAGTGGTGGTGCAGCGGGCTCATTCTAAATATTTTCCTGTTAAAGCCCCTGATCGACACAATCTGAATTGCGGATGTAACGAGTTCGACTCCAAACAGAAAACCCACAGGTATCACGAACAGCAGGGACCTCGCCGCCACACAGAGGCTTATTAAGAGACCGCCCCAGAAGTGCGACCCGACGTCGCCCATGAAGACCCGCGCGGGATTCGAGTTATGCCAGAGGAACGCCGTAATGAGGGCGATGCCGAGCGACGCGGAGGTAATTACCTCCGTGTCGCCCGACCACGCAAAGGAAGAGAGGAGGGAGATCGCGACCGCGCCTCCGGCGAGCCCATCTAAGCCGTCGGTGATATTAACCGCGTTCAGCGCGCCCACTCCGAAGAAAACGAGCAGCGGCGCGCCAATCCCGAACGGCAGCCGGAAATCCGGCAGAAGGTATATACCGCGCCCGGCAACTATCCATATCCAGGCGCAGCAGACTAATATCTGCAAAAATAATTTCTGAAGGCTTCTCAGCCCTTCGCTCGACTTCCGAAACGATTTCAACAGGTCGTCGGCCAATCCCACAGTTCCCGCCAACAGAGGAAGCGACCATATCACGATCATATCGGCGCGCGTCCCGGCTCCGGAGAAAATTACCGCGAGCGAGACGACCGGCGCCAGTACAAACGCTACGATCCCCCCCATACCCGGCGTTCCCTTCTTCTTTTTATGTTCGGCGGGCCCATAGTCCTTAATAGTCTCGCCGATCTTCATGCCCTTCATCCAACGAATCCACACTCCCTGCATAAAGAGTGAGAGAGCAAAGAATGTCAGGGACAGGCACATCGTTCTTAACGCCATGTCAGCCATCGCCTTCGGCGCCGTCGTTTTGCCACGCCAATATCAAGCGCTCCATACCGTAAAAGCGCGATCCTTTCAGGAGTATTGCGGACCTGCCGCACTCTCCGAGATCGAAAGACGAGCCGAATTCCTCCGCCGACTCCCACACTCCGCGCACGGCGTCAGGTTTTTTCCGGACTTCATTCCACTCGCTGCCGATCAGATATACGTCGTCGAGCAATGCCGCTCGGCTCAATACCACCTCGTGAAAGCGGCTTGATTCGATCCCCAGTTCCCTCATGCCGCCGATTACAGCGATACGCTTGAAGTCTCCGGGGATTTCCATTTCCAGCAGATTCTTTATCGCGTGTGACATGGACGTCGGGTTCGCGTTGTATGTTTCGTCGATCAGAACGCACTCATTGCCGCAGGTCTTTATCACGCCTCGTCCCGCCGGCAGCCGGAAACCCTTCGCCGCTTCCGCGAATGCTTCGTCCTCCAAGCCCATTTCGCTTGAAGCGGCATACGCGAAACCGATATTCCTCGAATGTTGTTTGCCGAACAGAGGCGCTTGGCACTGTATTTTTTTCTCCCCCGCCGATAAGGTCACGAACAAACGCGGCTCGAACCGGTCATTGACAACCTGCCGCACGTCCGAGATGCGTATACCCGAGTTCGAATAGCCCACGCCGACCTGTCTTATACCGTTTTTTTTCAGCTTTTCCCCTTCCGGCATTCTCGTTATCGCGGCAGACAATAAGTCATTATCAGAATTATAAGACATATATTCCAACCGCTCCGATTCGGAAATTTCTATCTTAGCCGCGAGAACGCCCTCAATGCTGCCCAATCCCTCAAGATGCGCGTCGGAAATTTCCGTGACTAAGGCGTGTGAGATCGGAAAATTCCTCACCATCTCCCTTATCTCTCCCGGATGATTCGTGCCATATTCCAATACGAGTATTTCCGCGTCGGGAGGCATTGAAAGAATCGTCAGCGATATTCCTATGAGAGTGTTGTAGCTCCTGATTGCCGAATGTGTCCTGAACTTGTCCTTTAACGCGCGGTAAATAAATTCCCTGGTAGTGGTCTTGCCGACGCTGCCGGTTATTCCTATTACCCTTGGGGATACTTCGTCCAGCCATGCCCTTGCCAATTTCACAGCAGCTTCCATAGGCTCCGGAACCGGGATGAACGACGCGTCCAGCCGCAGCATTTCTTCCCGCTGTTCCTCGAAATACCCTTTCTCAAGGATAACACAGGCGGCCCCGGCCTTCACCGCTTCTTTTATGTAGGAATGGCCGTCGTCATTCTCGCCGCGCATCGCTATGAACCCGTCACCGGGAGCAACTTCGCGGCTGTCTATACGAAAAGCGGGCGGTATTCGTTCGCTCGGGAACCGGTCGTATTTTTCGGCGCCGAGTATCCGCGACACCCTCTCCAGTGTGAAAAACTCCCGCAGCTTCATTTTTCGAGCACCTCCACCGAACGCGTCTTCGCCCACTCGCGTATCTTTTCGTTATCCAAAAACGGGACCTTGTGAGTGCCGTAGTCGATATACCGCTCCGGTCCTTTGCCCGCAATAAGCACGACGTCTCCCGGTTCGGCTTCGTCAAGTATAAAATGTATGGCTTCCTCGCGGTCGAGGATCGTTTCCGTCCTCACGGTTCCCCCGTAACCTTCGATTCCCCTCTCCACATCGCGGGCAATGGCCGCCGGGTCCTCGCTTCTGGGATTGTCGGTGGAAACCACGACGTGATCCGCCAAACGCGCCATTATCTCCCCGGTTACCGGACGCTTAACGGGGGTTCTGTCCCCTCCCGCACCCCAGAGAACCCTTAGTTTCCCCTTTGTCAGCGGCTTTATCGTGTCCAGCGCCTTATACATCGCGTCGGAGCTGTGCGCGAAATCAACGAATGACGTAACTCCGTTCCCGAGGGAATAACGCTCAAGCCTTCCGGGAACCTGAGGACAGAAGGCGATCCCCCGCCGGATCGCCTCGACCTCGAACCCCATTGCGTCTGAGAGAGTAATAGCTTTTAATATATTGCAGGCGTTGTAACCGCCAACGAGGGGCGTTACCGCCTCGAACTCTCTCCCATCCCCGAGCGCAATATGAACCGTCATTCCGTTTATATCAGACTTTTGAATCGCCGCCCTGTAGACGCCGTCACCCCTGTTCCCTCGTTCCATGGAAAATGCCGATACATGTCCGCCGAATTCTCCGATAAGCCTGAGGCCGTATTCGTCGTCGGCATTAACAGCCCCGCGCCAATTTCCGCGGGTATATCGGGTAAACAATTTTCGCTTTGCCTCGAAGTAAGCCTCCATGTTTTCGTGATATTCCAAGTGTTCCGGGGTCAGATTACCGAAACCGACCGCGTCGTAACGGCAGCCCTCAATGCGCCCTTGATCGAGGCCGTGTGACGAAGCCTCCATCACGCAGAAACCGGCGCCGTTTGCTGCCATCTTCGCCAGCAAGAACTGGATATCCGATCCCTCGGGGGTGGTATGATCCGCGAAAATTTCCTCCGCCGCGTCGTCGTATACTATCGTTCCTATCATTCCGGCTTTCTCTCCCGCTGCCCTGATCACCGACCGCACAATATAAGCCGAAGTCGTCTTTCCGTTCGTCCCCGTGACCCCTATCATCTTCAATTTATCGGCGGGATTGCCGTAGATAACGGATGCCGCCTCGCCCATCACGCCCCTTGTACCGGGGGCGATAATCTGCGGCACATCTATCGGCAGTTCGCGTTCGCACAACAGCGCGGCAGCTCCGGCACGAACGGCATCTGCGGCAAAGTCGTGGCCGTCGGCGTTATCGCCCTTTACGCACGAGAAAATCACGCCGCCGTAACCGCTATTGACGCAATGCACGCGGCGCGAGTCATATTCCAGACGCGACAGGTCGGGATCGCTCATGTTACGGTCGAGCAAAATTTTTCTCTTGACTTGCAGTTTGTCGAAAAGCTCGCTCAATTTCATGCAAATACGCCTCTATTTATCCTTTACGGATACTTATATTTCATTCGCCAGCAGCGAGAGCTGTGTCATGTCCGAAACTACGGCCTGGAAAATCGGCGCCGCAATCTCGCCACCGTAGATTCTGCCTCCGCTCGGTTCGCCCAAAACTATGAGAAGCAGGTACTCCGGGTTCTCATAAGGCCAGAAACCCACGAAAGAACTGATATACTGTCCTTCCTTGTAGACCCCGGATACGGCCATCTGCGCCGTGCCTGTTTTTCCCGCAAGCGCGATATTGTCCACCCGCGCCCCTTTACCCGTACCATCCTCCACCGCGTTGTGCAGCGCGGTCCGTAACCAGGAAGCGGTCTCCGAACTCAGCACGGAGCAGCGGACCCTTCTTTCACCCTTATGGATAACCTCGCCGTCCGCGTTCTTAACCTCGGCGATGATATAAGGTTTTAGCAGCTCTCCCCCGTTCGCGATCGCGCCGATTCCCATCGCCAGTTGTAGGGGCGTCACAGAAAGTCCCTGACCGATGGCGATGTTCGACTTCGTCATGCCAAGCCACTCCTCCGGCATTCTGAGAAGCCCTTCCTCCTCGCCCGCTATTTCAACGTCGGTCTTGTGCCCGAAGCCGAATTGGCGAAGCATACCGGCCGTCTTGTGCGCGTTCATCCTGTTGCCCAACATGCCCATGCTGATGTTGCAGGATTTTACCAACACACCCTCCAGCGTCAGATTCCCGTGAGCGGACACGTCGCGCATGATTCCATCCGCTATTGGGGCTCTCCCCAAGCAATTGAAATGGGCGTTACTCGCCGCAAGTCCCGTCTCTTTCGCTATTCCCATTATTATCGGTTTGAAGGTGGAACCGGGCTCGTAGACCCTGCCGATAACGTTGTTTCGCAGCGTCTCGGCGCTCCTGAAGCTGCCGCGGTCATTAAGATCCATCCAGGGGTAGCTTGCCATCGCGAGTATCTCGCCCGTTCTAGGATTTATGCAGACTCCCGCGCCCCATTTGGACCTGCTGGATTCCGCGCCCTCCTGCAATTTCCATTCGACGATCTGCTGAATTTTTGAGTCGAGCGTGAGTTTTATCGAGCCGCCCCCTGACTTGAAAGCTCCCGCATTGCGGCCGATCAGGTCTAACCGGGTGCCGCGCGCGTCGCGCGCGAATACCCTGTTTTGCGGAGGTGAGAAGAGTATCCTGTTCCACTCTCTCTCAACGCCACTGAGCCCGTAACCGTCGATGTCGCAGAAACCGACGACGTGCGAGGCAAGCTCGCTGTGCGGATACATACGGCTACTCTCTCTGATGGTGAATAGCCCGGGGATTTTCATTTCGATTATTTCGCCCGCCACATCCATCGGAACCTTTCTCGCAACCCAATGAAATCGCCCCGACATGTTCCTGGAAAATCTTTCCGCTATGGCGCTACCGAAAAACGGCTCCAGTGTCTCGGCGCTCTCCGGTGACCAATACATCGGATCGATGAAGAAACTGACCGACGGCACAGAGATCGCAAGGGCGACATCATTTCTGTCCCTGATATCGCCCCTTGAAGTCGAAACCGAGGTTTGAACCCAATACTGACTCCTCGACTGGCGAAGGATGCGCGCATCCGGAAAGATATGGACGCGCACAGTCTGAGCCGCAAGTCCGGCAATGGCCGCAAAGCACAGAAACCATGCCAGCTTCGAATGCCCTGATTCTTTCGGTCTTTCCTGCTTAGTCTTTCGCATTTGCGGTACCCGAGAAAATCCTGCTCAATATACCCGGCGTCCGGGCAACCTCGATCCGAGTATCGGAATACGAGCTTGCGACGTAGGAATCCGACAATAATCTGATGGTCTCGACCCTGCTTGCGGTCACCATATTAAGATTCGATTTCGCAAAATTATATATCCGCGAGGGCGAAAGCAACGCCGCGTGCTTCTGCTCAAGAAGCGCGTAAGTGTCTCCTATCTTTTCGATTTCCCTGTTGAATCCCGCCAGCCTCTGCTCCAGATGGAGCCCGTAAAGGCGAAAACTGCCAAGCGCTAAAGCGGACACCAGCATCCCCAGGAGAATTAAGACGAAGCAAACCGAGAAATGTGTCCTCTGCGGCTTATTTTTTTTGGAACTTTTCATCATCTCAAAACCCCCCGAATATTACCTGACGCCTGTGAATTTATTAAGTCGGTATTTCGCCGCACCGTAAATGCCCTAAGTTTTGCGCTGCGTGATTTCCGGTTGCCCTCGACCTCATCATTCGAAGGTCTCATTGGCCGCCGTGTCGTCAACTTGCCCATGCCGCCCGCCCAATCCCGGAACAACCGCTTCACTATACGGTCTTCGAGCGAGTGATACGCGATCACTATGATCACGCCTCCGTCGCCCGTGATCTCAAGGGCTCCCTGCAAACCCGCGTCGATTGCGCCGAGCTCCGAATTGACCGCGATCCGCAGCGCCTGGAATATCCTACGCGCCGGATGTCCGCCCATTTTCCTCTGAACCGGAGCGGGCAGAACTCTCCTGATGAACGCCGCCAACTCTCCGGTCGTCCGCGGCAGATACCCTTCATTCCTCGAACGGACTATCGCGTTCGCGATGCGGAACGCATGGCGCTCCTCCCCGTAATCGCGAAAGATTCCAGTGAGTTCCCTCGCGTCCGACTCCCTGAGTATGTCGGAGGCAGTGGGTACGTCCTCGCCGGCATCCATCCTCATGTCGAGCGGCCCGTCCTCTTGAAAAGAGAATCCGCGTTCCGGCGTGGTGAGCTGCATGTTGGACAGCCCGAGGTCGAAAAGTACTCCGACAATCCGGCGGTTCTCCGTCAATTGCGCTAACTCCGCCGTCCGTTCGCCTATCTCGGCAAAGTTGGCGGCGACTATCCTCGCCCGGCCGCCGTATTTGCCCAGTTTTTCCGCAGCCGTTTCGCGAGCCGCTCCGTCGCGGTCGAACGCAACTATCGTCAAGTTTCCGAACTTTTCAAGGATCGCTGCGGAATGGCCCCCTCCGCCCAAAGTAGCGTCCAGGAAACAACCGGCTTCTTCCCCGGAGATGTGATCGGAAACAATATCGAGTACCTCCGCTTCCATGACCGGCACATGGGGTTCCATGTTATAGTCCGGGGATAAGCGTGTTTATATCCGAAACCAGTTCCTCGGAATCGCTCGTGAATTGTTTCCAGCGCGCCGAATCCCAGATTTCGAGCTTTTTATTGTTTCCGTTTACAAAGACATCCTGTACAATATTTGCGGCTGAACGCAGTTCCTTTGGAATGAGTATGCGTCCTGCGGAATCTATTTCGGTTTTGAAGGAGTTTGACATAATGAACCTTTGCGCCATCGCCGCCTTTGTCGATTGTTCGGATTCTCTGTTCAACCGCGCCAGCACAACCTCCTCCCAGTTGCGCTCAGAGTACAGGGATATGCATTCTTTGTTGATGGTGGTGACGACGACGCGGGCGCCAAGTTCCTCCCTGAAACAGACCGGTATCACAAGCCGGCCCTTGAGGTCCAGTTTGTGTTCGAAACTTCCGATGAGGCCCATTTGCCATTGTCACCCCCTCATCACCACAACGTGATTTTTTATGACATTTCATCCCACTATCCCCCACTCTAGCACGAGAATTACATCTACGCAAGTGCTTTGCCTGTTATTTTTATTCGCAAACCGCAAAGAAGATTAGATGTTTAACTAACAGTAAACAAAATACTTAAAAACCATTTTTGGGCAAGACTGTTTCTCCTGATTGTCACGCTATCCGCTCGGAGGATATAAAATGGCCGATTTATTCGATTAATTTTTTGTATTCTTTTGGTGGCTAAAAAAATTACAAAAATATATTTTATCGAGAATCAAAAAGCATATAGCTCGCGTAAAAAAGACCGATCGGCCGCGTCGCGAAATTGATCCGGTGATACAATATAGGCAGTGGGGCGCCGGAAAGGCGGCTTCCCGTTTGAGGTGACATACATGTACTCGCTTTTACTCGCAATCATATACTTGTCTTTCATAAGCCTCGGACTGCCGGATTCGCTTCTCGGCTCGGCCTGGCCGGTCATGCAGGGGCAGATGGGCGTGCCTATATCATACGCGGGGATCGTTTCCATGATCATCGCGGGTGGCACTATCATATCGAGCCTTTTATCCGACAGGCTTACGAAGAGGTTCGGCGCGGGGCTCGTCACTTCCGTCAGCGTTTTTATGACCGCAGCGGCGCTGTTCGGATTTTCCGTATCGGGGTCTTTCGCGGCGCTTTGCGTCTGGGCTGTTCCATACGGGCTCGGAGCGGGAGCGGTGGACGCGGCTCTAAATAATTACGTCGCGCTGCACTACGCCTCGCGGCACATGAACTGGCTGCACTGTTTCTGGGGCGTGGGCGCGGCGATCAGCCCCTTCGTCATGGGTTATTGTCTCATGAGCGGCTTGGGCTGGAACGGCGGGTACAGGACAATATCGATCATGCAGATCGTTCTGACTTTGATCTTGTTTACAAGCCTGCCCTTATGGAAAAGCGCAAGGACGATCGCGCCGGACGAACGCGGAGACATTCCGGGGCTGAGTCTCTCCCAAATTATGCGGATCAAAGGGGTCAAATTCGTTTTAGCGGCGTTTTTCGGATACTGCGGTATGGAGACTACGGCGGGTTTATGGGCGAGCAGTTTTCTTGTACTGCACAGAGGCGTCGACCCCGAGATCGCGGCCGGATACGCGTCGTTCTTCTATATAGGGATAACGGCCGGACGTTTTTTCAGCGGGTTTATTTCCGATAAGATCGGCGACAAGAACATGATAAGGATAGGGATAGGCGTTATATTTACCGGGCTTCTGGCGGTTTGGCTCCCCATAACGGCCGACTGGCTCTGCCTTAACGGGCTGATCGTCATCGGGCTGGGCTGCGCGCCGGTGTATCCGGCTATAATCCACGCCACGCCCTCAAACTTCGGCAGGGAAAACTCCCAAGCGATCATCGGCGTTCAAATGGCGAGCGCATACACAGGCACGACGCTGATGCCGCCTCTGTTCGGCCTGATCGCGAACAGCGTGGGCATCGGCTTATACCCGGCGTATCTTCTGGCCCTTGCGTTGCTGATGCTGTACATGACCGAGCGGCTCAATAGTTTTTAGCGCATTCCATAATTCGAGATGTGCTTCCATCGCTCGCGTGCCTTTCTCTCTTATTACCCGCGCGTCTTCGCGCATCTGTCCTTTAAGGCTATCGGCGCTGTCGAAGCGTATCTCGTCGCGTATGTGCTCGATGATGAAGACCGTGATCTCGCGACCGTACAGATCGCCGTCGAAATCCAGCAGATTTACCTCGAAGCGCATTCCGCTAACGTCGCCGAACGTCGGATTCAATCCCGCGTTTGCGGCGCCCACATACCAGTCGTCCGACGCGCGTACAATCGTCGCGTAGACGCCGTGCCTCATGGGCGCTTTCGCTTCGCTAAGGTTGAGATTGGCGGTGGGGTACCCCAAAACGCGTCCCCTCTCGTTACCATGTATCACGCGGCCCGCGAAAAAGAACGGATACCCCTGCATTTCCCAAGCGCCGGTCATATCCCCCGCAGCTACCGCTTTGCGAATGGCGGTGCTGGAGACGACCTCGCCGCCTGAATCACGCAGAAGCGGAACCGCGTCGAACGTCCATCCACGCTCGCGGGACTCGCTCGCGAGCAACTCCGTCGTACCCGAACGGTCCTTCCCGAATCTGAATTCCTCGCCTACGACGACGCCCCTCACTCCCAACTTCGCCGTGATATGATCCAGAAATCGCGCCGGCGTCATTTGGGACATTTCCTTCGTGAAGACCAATCGGGCCGTCGTTGGGACCCGAAAAAATGTCTCCAGGAGTTTGCGTTCCGGTATCGTGTAAAGGGATTTGAACTTTGGCGGCGACAACAGCGCATCCGGATTAAACTCGAAAGTGACGATTCCCCAACCGGTTCCGGCTTCTTCCGAGCGAATCCGGGCGGCGCGGAGAAGCGACTGATGCCCCTTGTGGAAACCGTCGAAAGCCCCTATCGCCGCAATCAACGCCGATGCCCCGCGGAGGAAACGGTTCTTTCGATATTTACCTGCGGTTTTATCATTACGGTTCCCCCGGATGCCTTTATACTGCCGACAGTTATCAGCGAATGGCCGGTCGCGAGGACCGTAGAGTCCGGACAATAATCGCCCGATGTCATGCGCTCTGCTCGCGACATTGGAATTTCCCTTCCCGCCGAGAGCGCCCGTTCGTCATCTCTGCCGATCATATAACGAGGCAGGAAAGCGCCCAAAAAATCGATCGGGAGAATCGCCTGCTCTATATGATCGCCGGCTTCGGAATTCCCATCGGGAGAAAGCGCGTTTTTCAGCGTGAACGGACCCACCGCCTCGCGTTCGAGCGAGGCGATATGCGCGTAACAGCCGATGCGCCTTCCTATATCTCTCGCCAATGACCTGATATACGTACCCTTACCGCAGCGTATCAGCAATTCGACCTCGCGGTTCTCTGAAATGCTTCCGACTCGGCGGATGTTCTCGATGAACACGGGCCTGGGTTCGATATCGGGGACACCGCCCGAACGGAAAATTTCGTGAGCTCTCCTGCCTCCCACGCGGACGGCGGAGACTTCCGGAGGAACCTGCATTCGCCAACCCATAAACGAAGGGATCACAGCGTCCAGGTTCTCGTCCGTCACTCCGCCGGCGTCACCCTCTTTTACCGATTCGCCGGAGTAGTCGCATGTCGTTGTCTCCACGCCGAGCTTTACCACCGCCCTGTATATCTTCGGCATAAGCATGACGAACGAACTCAGTCTCGTGGCTCCGCCGAGCAACAGAACGAGCACGCCGCAAGCCGTGGAATCCAGCGTGCCGCCGTGCCCAACTTTTACCCTTCGCGCGAGAACGCGCTTGATCCGCTCTACGCAGTCTGAGCTGCGCATACCGACTGGTTTATAGATTGGCAGAAATCCCTGACACATGACGGGCCATCTCCTCCCGAAGCGTCGCGACGGCTTCGGAGAGCGGAGCGTTTATTGTGCAGCCGGAGGCCATGTCGTGACCCCCGCCGCCGAAAATAACAGCCACCTCGCGGGCTATAAAAGGAGGGCGGCTGCGTAACGATACGCGGACATGTTCCCCTTCCCTGCCCGGCTGTTCGCTGCACAAAGCCGCCATTTTAACGCGCTTAATTCGCAGCAGGAAATTTACGAGATTTTCGGTGGCGTCCTGCTTGGATTTCGTTTCGGTGAAATCATTCTTTTCGAGCCAGTATATGGCGCAGTCCCCTCCGGAGAATACTTCGGCCCGCGAAAACGCGCGCCCCCATAAGTTCAAAGTATTTACCGTAAGCGTGGAGTGCAGTTTCTCGGCAATCAAATTTGGGGAGGCTCCGGCTTTGAGCAGGGTGATCGCGCATTGATGACTGTCAAGCGTCGTGGACGGGAAACTGAATCCCCCGTTATCCGATATGACGGCTACGTACAGGGCTTCCGCTTCGTCTGCCCTTATTCCCCACTGCGAGAACGCCATCAGCGACGTGACCATCTCGCCCGTTGCGGAAGCAGTCGGATCGATCCAATTAACGTCGCCGTATAATTCATTGTCGGCGTGGTGATCGATATTGACCACAGGGCAGGAAAAAGCGCGCTCCCGCAGTTCGGGATATGAACGGTCGACCGGACAGGTATCGACGCATACTATGACGCCGTCCCGGCCGGGAAAATCTTCCGGCATACGTTTTGTAACTTTGAAATCAAGACCGTCCATTAGAAAGGAGTATTTTTCGAAACAGGGGTCCTTACATATGGTCATCACGCGCTTCGACAGCCTCATACCCAGGCGTGTCAGAGCGGCGGCGCATCCGAGCGTGTCCCCGTCGGGTTTTTCGTGGGAGATCAGCAACCACGAGAGCGAGCGGTCGAGAAGCGTGAGTATTTCTCCGGCCAGCGCTTTATCGCTTACCATGCAAGTCCTCTCTCATCACTCTGTCTATCAGAACGTCGAGTTCTCTCGCTTTTTTCTCCGAATCGTCTAAAATAAAACGCAGCTCGGGTATCTGTCTGATGTGCATTTCCCGCCCCAGAAAGCCCCTTATCTTTCCGGCTGCCGCTTCCAAAGCCTTACCCGTTTCATTCGCGCCGCGGTCATCGAGCAACGTGTAATAAACCTTCGCGTGGCCCAAATCGCGCGAACAATCGACGTGAGTAAGAATCACACTCCGCAAATCGTCGTCTTTAAGTTTATTCGCCAGAATTTCGGCGATTAGCCTCAAAAACTCACGATTGAGCCTTTCGATCCTAAAAGTCACCATAAGCGAATACCTCGCGCTGCATATCTGTAATCAAAAATCCGTCGTCCTCCCCGGCACGGTCGATGAACGAACATAACCGCTCCAAGCGAGACTCGATCTCCCGGTGTGACGAACCCACGCAGCAGGCGGCGACGTCGGCCGCATCCCATAAAGCGTCAGGTCCCAGGTCCGAGCAGGAAGCGTTGAAGTGTTTTTTCATTCTTTCGCAGAGCGACTTCACAATCTGCCGCCTGTCCTTCAGGCTTCCCGCTCCCGGTATTCCTATCGATACCATAACGATCCCGAGCCACGGTTTCATATATTGAGGATTTTCTTCTCCGACAGTATCTCGTAAGCTTCTACCGTATCGCCTTCCCTGAAATCCTGAAAACCGGAGAAGCTGAAACCGCACTCATTACCGGCGGCTATCTCGCGGACGTCTTCCTTGAAATGCCTGAGGCTCGACAACGAACCATCCCACATCACTATGCCGTCCCGGACTACTCTGACCTTAGTGCTTCGTTTAATCATGCCCTCCTGCACGAAAGACCCGGCTATCTTGCCGATCTTCGGGACTTTGAAAATAGCGCGTATCTCGGCTTGGCCCACAATCTCCTCGCGCAATGTCGGCGCGAGCATCCCCTCCAGCGCGTCTTTTATATCCTCCTGCATGTCGTAGATGACCCTGTAGAGGCGTATCTGGACATTCTCCGACTCGCTCAGTTTTTTTGCGTTGGCGTCCGGTCTCACATTAAAACCTATGACTATCGCGTTCGACACGGACGCGAGCGTGACGTCGGAACCCGAAATCCGCCCGACGCCCTCATGTATGATGTTGATCCTGACCTCGTCGGAACTCATCTTCATTAATGTCGAGTGGAACGCCTCAAGCGAGCCCTGAACGTCGCACTTCAAGATGACGTTCAAATGCGGCGCGCCGCTCGCCTGCATCTGGTCGTACAGTTCTTCAAGGGAAAGCGATCCGCGTGACTGCGCCGGCGCTTCCCTTCGCGATGTGCCCGAGGATACGTCCCGCGCTTCCCGTTCGGAAGCAATGAGCCTGAAAGTCTCGCCCGGCACCGGTACGGATTCCAGCCCGAGCACTTCGACAGGCGTACTCGGGCCCGCCGAGTCCACCGTCTTTCCCTTGTCGTCGAGCATCGCCCTTATCTTGCCCCAGGATGTTTCCGTGGCTATTATGTTTCCCCGGCGTAGCGTTCCCTGCTGAATTATAACGGTCGCCACCGGACCTTTTCCCTTATCGAGGTTTGCTTCCACGACAACCCCGACCGGGGGCACGGTATCGGACGCCTTGAGCTCCGCCATCTCCGCCAACAACAAAACCATATCCAGGAGAGTGTCCATGCCCTGTCCCGTTTTAGCGGACAGCTCGACCATTATTGTGTCGCCGCCCCACTCCTCGGGCACAAGGCCGTAGTCGGACAACTGCTGACGAACCCGCTCGGGATTCGCGTCCGGTTTGTCGATCTTGTTTATAGCCGCAATGATCGGGACTCCCGCCGCCTTGGCATGGTTCATGGCCTCCAGTGTCTGCGGCTTGACCCCATCCTCCGCCGCCACCACAAGGACGGCTATATCCGTGACGCCTGCGCCTCGGGCTCTCATTGCCGTAAACGCCTCATGCCCGGGCGTATCGAGGAATACTATTTTGTTGCTTTTGTAATCGACCATATAAGCGCCGATGTGCTGGGTGATGCCCCCAGCCTCTCCGTCGGTCACCCTGGTTTTTCGGATATAGTCGAGTAAGGTGGTCTTTCCGTGGTCGACATGTCCCATGACGGTGACGATGGGCGGACGCGGTCTTGCGTCCGGCGTGTGTTCCATCGGGGCTTTTGGGACAACCGCGGGTTTCTCATCGTCCGGTTTTTTCGCCGATTGCCTATCTTCGTCTTTCTTTTCGGAATACCCTTTTTCGCTTTTCAGGACGGGCTCGGGTAAGGGTTCCGGCGAAACCGGCGGAACGCCGTGCTTTATCACGCAGTTGAACGCCAGGCTGATCACGGTCATGGCGTCTTCGGACGGCACCGTGTTCGCGGGTATCATAAAGCCCTCGTCGATCAGAATTTTCACCACGTCGGCGGGAGCGCGCCCTAATTTTTTGGCGATGTCGCCGACAGTCGCTCTTTCATCTACAAAGATCTCGCTTGCGGCATCCTTTGTTTCTTTTTGAACTCCTCCTTTGAAGATATGGTCCTCCACCATCTGAGCGGTTTCCATATCGATGGAATTCGAATGCGACTTTACGTCGATTTTGAGTTCCGATAATACTTTCAACAGCTCTGGATTCGTCCGTCCCAAAAGTTTGGCAAGTTCATAAATCCTGATTTTATTCATCCGCTCAAAGCCCCCCTTATTTCGACAATTCTTTCAATTTTTTTACAAAACCGCTTCCGCCCGGAAGGGCAACAATTTGAGCATTCATGACGCCGACCGCTTTTCCGAGCGATTCGCGGGAAAAATCCTCCAATACCAACGTCTCGCAATTTGACGACAACGCTTTGCGCAGGACATTCCCGGAACAATCGCCGGACGCCACGATAAAAAGTCCGCCGCCGCCCCTCATCGCCGCAAACACTTTGTCCTGTCCGACTATCAGGACGCGAGCCCTGCGAGCCATTCCGAGCAAAGCAAGCGCTCGTTCCATATCATTGTCCGCCCTCATTCCCGCCCTCAGAGCACAGTGTTTCCATCACAGCGTATATATCGTCCGCCACTTGACGCTTAAGCGCCCGCGACAGGGCTCTTTTCTTCGCCGCCGTCCGCAGACATTCGGGATTGGAACATATATATGCTCCCCTGCCTTGCATCCGTCCGGTGGCATCCACGGCAACGGCGCCGTCAGTCCCCCTTACGGCGCGAAGCATCTCGGCCTTGGGGCGCTCGGTTCTGCAAGCGACACACCTTCGCATTATTCCCGCAACCGTCATTCCTCAGGAAGATCCTCCCAGAGGGACTCCCCTGTGCTCTTAATTATATCGTCGAACAGGTCGTGCAGTGTCGGGAGACGTTCGGGTTCGATCACCTTTATGTCGATCTTCCAACCGGTGAGGCGCGCGGCAAGGCGCACATTCTGCCCGGCTTTGCCTATCGCGAGGGATAATTGATCCTGTCTCACGAACACTCTTAGCGCGTGTTCCTGCTCAAGGACGGGCTCGATTTTGGCTACCCTTGCCGGCGACAAGGCGTTGCGCGCGAACTGCATCGGATCGTCGTTCCAGATGATCACGTCTATCCGTTCTCCGCCGAGTTCATCGCTTATTGATTTTATCCTTGCCCCTCCGTTTCCGACGCAGGCTCCGACGGGGTCGACGTTCATGTCGAGCGACCTCACGGCGACCTTGGCTCTCGCGCCCGCCTCCCTGACAATCGACTTTATCTCGACCGTACCCTCGGAAATCTCGGGCACTTCGAGTTCCATAAGCCGCTTGAGCAGGCCGGGATGCGTGCGGGATACTATTATGCGGGGGCCGCGTGTCGTTTTTCTCACGTCGAGCAGCAGAAACTTCTTCCTCTCCCCCGGCAGGTACGCTTCGCTCGATATCCTTTCTTCTTTCGGCATGAGAGCGTCCGTCCTGTCGTTTACCCTGACAAGAATCTGATCGCCTTCCGCCTTAAATATCGAGCCCAGAACCATATCTCCGATGTGATCGGCAAATTCGTTGAATATGATCTGGCGTTCGGCGTCCTTCAGACGCTGTATTATTACCTGTCTTGCCGTTTGCGCGGCTATGCGCCCGAAGTTTTCGGGATTGATCTCCACATATGCGAAGTCGCCGACTTCGAGGTCGCCGAACCCCTGTTCTTTTGCCTGAATCAACGTCAATTCGGAGTCCGGATTCGTCACTTCCTCCACAATACCGTACTTTTCGGCCAGGGTTATCTCTCCGCTTGAGAGGTCAAGATGCACTTCCACTACCTGATTACCGTTTTTATATTTTTTGTAAGCGGAGGCCATTGCAGCTTCCAGGCTCGACGCTATTATATCCATCGGCAGACCCTTCTCGGTCTCGATCTGTTTAAGAGCCTTTATAAAATCTTTCCCGAGTTGCATTTATTTCCCTCCTCGAAATTTGGCAATTGAAATCAGAAAGCAATATTGCCCCTGGTAATATCCTCAAAATCCAAGCCGATTTCCTCCCCGTCGTCCGCTCGCAGCGACACGACGCCGTTTTCGCAGGATAATATCACACCGCTCATTTTGCCTCGTCCTTTGACGCGAAGGTTGACCCTGGCGCCCGCGAACCTGATATAGTGTTCTTTAGTGAAAAGCGGCCTCTCGACGCCCGGAGAACTGACCTCGATGAAATACTTTCCCGAAAAAAATTTAGTTCCTTCGCTCTCCTCGCGATCGACATATTGAGAGACGGAACGCGACACACGCTCGCAGTCCTCATGCCCTATCCCCTCAAGAGAATCTATAAACACCCGCAATACGGATCTTCCCCCGCCGGATACGCAATCCACTCCGACGCACTCGTAACCCGACTCCTCCGCGATGCGCGAAATATCTTTCTTCAGGTTAGCCAACTTCGACGTCATGCCTTCTGTAAACTCCCTTTTCCCGGAACTCTACTAAAAAACGAAGAGTGGGGAAAACCCACTCTTCACAAAAGTTCCGTGCAGATTGAAAAGCATTATATCACCTTACACGCAAAATACAATCAGACGTTAGACCCCAATCTCCAATCGCTCCTCCCATAATTGAGGCGCAATCATGTTGGCGGCTTTCACTGTAACCCGAAAAATCGTAAAAATAGGTTGAAAAATTGATAGAGTATAGATATTATTGAAATGTTCAATAATGCATAATATAAATTTTATTCTTATGCAATATGGTGGCGGATTGTCGTTGTGTGTGAAGGATTGGGCTTGAATGAACCCTCATTGCTTTTTGAAAATGCGTGACATTCCCCGAAAAATATCCGGCGCTCTCAAAATAAGGCACAAGATGATCGGTATATCCATCGTTCTTGTTCTGATGGTCGGCATAGTGTCCATATCCGGATACCACATCAGTTTGAACGAATATAACGACTTACTGTATCGGCAAACATCAACAGCGCTCTCTCTGTTCAGTCAGCAAGTCCGGCTGGGTATGTCGGCCGTGGAGGACATATCCAATCGGACGGTGGTGAATTCCGAAATCCAAAGCAATTTGCTTCTACTCTCCTTACCTTTCAACAACGAGATCGACATGTTCAACGCTCGTCAAAACATCGTCGGTGAGCTGTATAAGTCTCTGACGCCGGATATCCTCTGCGTCACGATTCTCCTTGAGAACGGCGACTCAATCCTCAGCGGAGTGGACTCCTCCCCGGAGTACGCGCATGTGATCGAACACGGCAAACAAATCGGCAGGCAAAACGCAGGCGCCGGCGAGTGGATCACAAATGACAGAAACGACGGCAGCGCGTTGTTTGTCAGGGAAATACGTAAAACCGAGGCCCCCGGGTTTTTGAAAAGCCTTGGGTTTCTGTTTTTCCGCGTCAATTTCGACCGGATTGTCAACCGTCCGGGCAACAACGTGAATTTGTCCGGTAAACATACGTTGGTGATTTCAGATAACGATGGAAATCTCTTTTACTCGACGAATGTGCTTCAGCCTGCCGACTTGGAAAAAATACAGGCAGCCAAAGGGAAGGAATACCATATTCAGGAAATCGGCGGCGAAATGCTGTTTGTCAGCCACATAGGCATCAACACGACCAATCCCGCCATCAATATCATCGCCGGACTCAAATACGACGATATCTTCCGTTCCATTACGCAAACAAGGCTGTCCACTCTGCTGAGCATTATCCTCGCGATCATAATTGCCGTCGCCGCGGCCGGTGTTGCAGTACGTCGCATCAATAATCAGTTTGTGCTGTTGGTGAAGAAAATCAACCGTTTCAAATCGGGCAACCTTGCGTTGCAGAAAGACGGCGAAGCCTACGGGAGTGACGAGTTTGGGCTTCTGAATCGGTACTTCGATGAATCGGCCGTTGAGCTCAAGACAATGATCGACGACAATTACGTGAAACAATTACTGCTCACGCAAGCGCAGTTGAAGAATCTGAAACAGCAGATACACCCGCATTTCTTATACAACACGCTTGAAACCGTTCGATGTTTAGCCAAACAATGCGGGGAAGAATATATACCGGTCGTCGTCGACGCGCTTAGCGCACTTCTTCGCGACAGCATGGCTGAAAAAGAAGACGCCGTCGCCCTCGGCGCGGAACTGAAAATGCTTGAGAACTATATCACTATACAGAAGATCCGATATGCCGACAGGCTGGACATTGCCTTTGATATCGATCCTCGGACGCTGAACGCGAAAATTCCGATCATGTCCATTCAGCCTTTGGTGGAGAACGCTATCGCGTATTCCTTGGAGGAAAGCGTCGACGGATGCAAAATAATCATTTCAAGCCGTATCGAAGGGGACGAGATTGTTATTTCGGTGAAAAACAGCGGTTCACAAATTGACGAGGATATTCTTTATAAACTCGAAAACAACATTGTCCGCGCCAATGGACAAGGCATCGGTCTCTCCAATATCAACGCAAGACTACGGATACTCTTCGGCGAGCGGTACGGCCTCCGTTTTACAAACGAGGAAGACAGCGTTACCGTGTCGCTGCATTTGCCTATCGCGTCCTTTGATGGAGCCGCTTTAGAAATTACATAAAAACCTACTTAAAATATACTCAAAACCTACAATACCAGCTTAATCTCTTGCATATGATTATTTTACTATTGTACACTGGGTTTAACCCACTACACATGATTATTTTGCAGTTGCACACCGTCATATAAAACCGGGAGGAGGGAATACATTGTTCAAGATGGTAATCGCAGACGACGAACAATTGATTCGGGATTCCCTCCAAATCTGCATCGATTGGGGAAAATACGGCATCGAGATCGCGGGTTGCTGTAAAAACGGCATAGAAGCTCTCGATGTCATCATCGACACATACCCCGATCTGATTCTGCTTGACATCAAGATGCCCGGTCTGACGGGCCTTGAGTTGCTTGAAAAAATCAATGAAAGGGATCAGGACGTCGAGGTCATACTACTTTCGGGATATAAGGATTTCGATTACGCGAAAAAGGCCATTCGTTTCGGCGTGACGGATTATCTGTTGAAACCGATCAATGAAGAACTACTCGTCGAGGCGGTCCAAAACGCCCAGAAAAAACACCGCGAGAAAATGAGGATCAAAAAACTGTCGTTAAGAGAGGACGAAACGATTGAAGCGGCGGAAAGTTCGACACTGATCATAAAACTGAAAAAATATGTCGCGGATCATATTGCGGATCCCGGCTTGACCTTGAAATGGATAGCGGAACGCGTGCTGTTCATGAACGCGGATTACGTCAGCAGAAGATTTTTAGCCGAGACCGGTGAGAAGTTCTCGGTGTTTCTCACCCGGACGAGAATGGAAGCGGCCAAGGAAATGTTTCCCCGTTATGGCAAGGACAACATGCACGAGGTCGCCGTCCGCGTGGGTTGCGGAAACAGCTTTCGTTATTTCAGCCAAGTGTTCAAAAAATATACCGGCATGTCGCCCGTACAGTACCTCAAAGAGATGCGCGGCAGTTCATTTTGATTTGATATATGGTTCCGCGGGCCATGTTTCAAATAAATAAAAATTAAAGGAGCTGAAAGAAATGAAAAAGTACATAGCGGTGCTTATGTCCCTGACGTTACTGATCGGACTGTTTTCGTCATGCGTGGCGGCGGCACAGGAGCCTGTGGTACTCAACGTCACATGGTGGGGTTCCCAAGGCCGTCATGACTACACCCAACGGCTGTTGGATATGTATACTTCCTTGAATCCTCATGTGACCTTCCAACCCATGCCTTCCGGATGGGACGGTTATTTCAACAAACTATCTTCGGATGCAGCCAGCGGAACCATGCCGGACATCATCCAGATGGATTACTTGTATATCGCCACTTATGCCCGGAACAATACATTGGCCGACTTACGGCCTTTTGTGGACAGCGGCGTGATCGATATGACAAACGTTGATCGGAACCTGTATTCCGCCGGATATGTCGATGACAAACTGGCAGGCATCACGCTCTCCAGCTCTATCTTCTGCTTCCCGTATAACCCGGACGTGTTGGCCGATGCCGGTTTGGCGGAACCCACACCGGTTTGGACGTGGTCCGACTTTGAGGACATGTGCCTGCAAGTCAGGGATAAGACCGGGAAATACGGACTGAGCGCAAATGTCATCGATACCAACATCTTAAACTACTGGGTGCGCCAGTACAATTCACCGCTTTTCTCCGAAGACGGGAAGAGCCTGGGGTACAGCGACGACAGTATTTTCACTGAGTTTGCCGCCTTACAGAAACGCCTTGTGGATGCGGGCGCAATGCCCAATCCCGACCAATGGTTGCGGATCAACTCGCTGGGCATAGAGAATGGTCCGGTCATAACCGGGGACGGTGCGTTAACGTGGCAGTGGAACAACTACGGCGTGATCGCCACAGAGAACAATCCGAACGTCAAACTGATGACGCCGCCGTATGCCGGCAATGGAAACAAGGCCCTTTGGATCAAGCCGGGCATGTTCTTCTCTGTGGCGCAAACATCGAGAAATCAGGAAGAAGCAGCCAAATTCGTCAACTGGTTTATCAATGATCCGGACGCCAACGACATTATCAACGCCGAACGGGGAGTCCCTGTCTCGTCCGCCATCCGCGATCATCTTTCCCCGAGCCTCACCAAACAGCAGCAGGATATGTTTGTATACATGGATCTTTCGTTGCTTCACGCAAGCGAAGTTTCGCCGCCCGAGCCGCAGGGCATCAGTGAAATCAACACTCTTTTGGTCGAACTCTGCAACCGGGTGCTATACGACGACATCACACCCGAACAAGCTGCTTCCGAGTTCCGCCGGCAAGCCAACGAAATTCTGGCGCGCAATAATTGATGGAATTATGAAGGGGGGGGGTTACAGCTCCCCCTTCACTTCACGTAAGAGGTGAGGTCAAATGCAGAAACAGGGAAAAACACTCGGCGGCAACAGCAACGGGATAGCTTTTTTACTGCTGGGTCCCTGGCTGTTCGGGTTTTTGCTGATGTACATAGTCCCTATGGCGGTTTCCATGTTCTACTCATTTACCAATTTCAACATGCTGAACGAGCCGAGATTCATCGGTTTCGACAATTATATCCGCATGTTCACCCAGGATAGGACATTTATGAAGGCGCTGTCCGTCACCTTTCAGTATGTTTTTATCCTGGTGCCGCTGAGGCTGACGTTCGCGCTTGCCATCGCGATGTTGCTCAATACGAAGGACAGGAGGGGTTTGGGCGTTTACCGCACTTTTTATTACATACCCTCCATCATTGGCGGAAGCATCGCTGTGTCCATCGTCTGGAAGCAGATATTCGGCAGCGGAGGCGTCCTGATGTCGGTGCTGGGCGTTTTCGGTATCGAGCAGAGGCTGTCCCTGCTCGGCAATCCAAGGACCGCGCTTTATGGCATTATCCTTCTCGGCGTCTGGCAATTCGGTTCGGCAATGTTGATTTTCCTATCGTCACTCAAGCAAATACCCGTTTCTCTGTACGAATCGGCAAGCATCGACGGGGCGACGCGCTGGGCGCAATTCACGCGCATCACGCTGCCGATGCTCACGCCCACGATCTTTTTCAATTTGATCCTGCAAATCATCAACGGCTTCCGCGCGTTCACCGAGAGTTATGTCGTGACCGACGGCGGGCCGCTCAACAGCACGCTTTTCTATGTCCTGTACTTGTACCGCCGCGCGTTCAACTTCTTCGACATGGGGTACTCAAGCGCCATGGCCTGGGTGTTGGTGTTCATAATCGCGGGCTTCACGGCTATCCTGTTCAAAACGCAAAGGAGCTGGGTACACTATGAGACGTAATAATCGCGCAGGTTCCATCGCTTTTCACCTGTTTTCCATTGCGTTGGGCTTTGTAATGATCTACCCCCTTTTGTGGATGCTGGCGAGTTCTTTGAAAAGCAACAGCGAGATTTTCGTCAATTCGTATTCGCTGATTCCGAAGCAGTTTGACGCCATCCGAAACTACGTGAGCGGATGGGAAGGCATTGCCGGGCAGAATTTCGGGAAGTTCATAATGAATTCGTTCATCGTAACCATACCCAGCACGGTGATCGGCGTTTTTTGTTCTCTACTCGCGGCATATGCGTTCGCAAGGCTGAAATTCACCTGCAAAAAATTTCTCTTCGGCTGCGTGATGGTTACGCTTATGATACCCAGCCAAGTGATGGTGGTGCCGCAATATATCATCTTCCGGAGGCTTGAGCTGCACAACACATATTTCTCCATGATGGCGCCGTGGATATTCGGCCACGCTTTCTTCATTTTTCTCATGACCCAGTTCTTTCGAGGTTTACCCAAGGAACTGGATGAGGCGGCGGAGATCGACGGGTGCGGAAAATTGGGCATCCTGTTCCGGATTCATTTGCCGTTGGTTTCTCCCGCGGTCATAACCTCCGCTATTTTCTCCTTTTACTGGGTATGGCAGGATTTTTTCCAGCCGCTGATTTTCATAAGCGATCCGAAAAAATTCACCGTGCCGCTTGCGTTGAACATGTTTACCGACCCGAATTCCTACAGCAACTATGGCGGCATGTTCGCCATGTCTGTAATTTCATTGCTGCCGGTGCTCGCGATTTTCGTCTTCTTTCAAAAATATCTGATAGAGGGAATAGCCACCACCGGGATGAAGGGGTAATGTTTTATGGGGGATAAAGATTTGGAACAAGAATTATTTCTACTGAGCAGACAAACCGAAATCGAATGCGACGCGTGGACAAAACCAATTCAAAACGCGAAGCGGATTCTGCGCCGCGATATTTTTGAACGCGTCGCCGAATCGAACAAAAACAACTCGATCCGCCTGACGCTCAGCCCGGACCTGCCGGACGAAGGATACCGCGTTTGTGTGGAACCGTCGCACGTCACGATCGAATACAAATGTGACTTGGGCGCAGTCTACGGATTATTATCCATAAGCGAGCGTTTTTTAGGAACGAAGCCCTTTGATTTTTGGAATGGGAGGAGCGCTTCGTTCGGACCATCAGTTGAAATCCCATGCGGCCAATATGAGTCGCCGGCTTACGCCATTCGTTTCCGTTGCTGGATGATAAATGATGAGGTATTGCTTGACGGCTGGAAAGACAATCAAGTTGAAGAATTGGACGTATGGGCGATGATTTTTGAAACCATTCTCCGCTGCGGAGGCAATATGGTAATTCCGGGCACGGACAGAAAAAACGACGAGTTGTCCTTTATGGCTATGGACGCCGGATTGTGGCTTACCCAGCACCACACCGAACTGCTCGGAGCGCGCATGTTCGCGCGCGTATATCCCGACCTGACACCGTCCTACTCGAAATACCCGGAGCAGTTTGAGGCACTGTGGAAGGAAGCGATTGAAAAATTCTCCGGCCGCAAAGTGCTTTGGGCGGTCGGCTATCGCGGACAGGGGGA
>Ga0099364_10001628_pt1 | contig 36638 bp, 40 predicted proteins | sample TergutTh196P3_FD_73070 | JGI IMG/M metagenome (GOLD analysis project Ga0099364, IMG submission 73070) | Microcerotermes parvus P3 segment gut microbial communities from Pointe-Noire, Republic of the Congo - Th196 P3 | ecosystem: Host-associated > Arthropoda: Insects > Digestive system > Gut ... | reverse complement strand
AGTTCTGAGTAATTTTGTCCCGCTTTCAACTCGCCGGAGAAATTCCTGCCCCAATAATAGAGGATCCTGCGTTCAATGTTTCCTTCGTCGCTCCGCTGCATTTCTATATTCATTTTTTCGTGGAATTCACTTCGCCGTACCTGTATGTCTAATACGGAGCTTTTATCACCGACATATTCAGGGCTTAATTCAGTCTGAATAAGCGTTAGCTCGTCAGCTTCAATAGGCACATTCAAAACAACCGATAGAAAACGGGCAAGAATGTCTTTGCTGTCCTCATGTCCAAAGATACGCTTAAAAGCGTAATCGTTTTTCCTGTTAATTGTCATATACACTAATCACCATTATTCCTCAAAAAGTTAATATCTAAGATTATAACAAATTCTTGCGATAACAAAAAGTTGTTATCTTGCTGATGATCCCATAACTGCTGGATTGCCGCGCCTGCCTGTGCAGGCTCGCAAAGACGAAAAGCATACGTTTGATTGCGAATTGGTGTTAGCAGTTAGGAGTTAAAAAACAGTGGTTAGTGGTTAGTGAATAGTGGTTAGTAAAAGACAAAAGACTGCATTGGTTTTTGCCTTTTCTAATCACTAACCACTACTCACTACCTTCCCAGAGCCCGCGCTCCCAATAATAAAAGAGCTCTTTAACAAGAGCTCTTTTATTTTTTGCTTGATTCAGCGAATTTTGTCAAACCATTTTTTAAGCAATAAGACCGCGCACAAAATAAGCGAAACGAGGCCGAAAGCCCCTGAATCGCACCCAAACTCAGCGCGAGGCGAAAATGCCATGACGCCAGGCAGCAAATCCAATAAATATCTCTCCACTTTCTTTTCGTTCCTTTCTTAAATGGAATAAGAACTCATTTTCAAATATTTTATCACAAAAACTTGAATGTGAGCGCCATGTTCTCTTAAAAAAGCGGGCGATACCCTAAAGAACACCGCTCCCGCGATATGTTTATTTTTTCTCCGATTGCTGTTCTCATACCGATTATATTGATATAATATCTGAAGTTTTTTTCCTATAACTTTGATAAATGAGGTGTCCTTTTGCGCATCAGATATTTTTGTATGTTTTTTGTGTCATTGCTCCTCGCGTTTCACGGCGCCCTCCCCCCCGCCCATTCGGCTTCGGTCCATGATTACGATGTGGTTATAGCCGGCGGCGGAGCGAGCGGGATCATGGCGGCCATACAGGCGGTCAAAGGCGGAGCAAGAGTTGCCGTGTTTGAGCCAACGTCGTGGATCGGCGGGCAGATGACGGCCGCCGGCGTATCCACAATGGACGATTTGAGCAGGCAGAGAAGCGGGCTTTACCTTGATTTCATAACGCGGGTGATCAGGCATTATGAAGCCATTGGCAAGTCCATAGGCACATGCTACTGGGACCCGCGCACGGCTGCTTTTGAACCCCATGTGGGAGAGAAAATACTTTATGAGATGGTGAACGAAGCCCGAGGCCCCAGGAGAGCCAGAAGGCGCGCGGACGGAACGGACGAAGGCGGCGGGACGCTCGACATATTCCTGAACTCCTCCATAACCGAGGTGCGTCGCGAGGGCAAAAAAATAACCGGCGTTACGGCAAGGGTAAGGCAAAAAAACGGCCCGCGCACCTACGAACAGGAAATGCAGGTTACATGCAGGGCACTTATTGACGCCACGGAATACGGAGATATGATGCCGCTCGCGAATGTGCCCTACCGCGCGGGAAATTCTTATTTCCCGTTTATAAAACCTGACGAATCAATGATCCAGGATATAACCTGGACGGCCATAATAAAATTTTATCCCGGAGGCGCGCCAAGGGATTTGATAGCTTATACCCCATTGCCGGGATACGAGCAGGCGAGAGAAAATTATCAAAGTTTCGTCACCGTTGACGGCTACGATTTCAGAGGGGTGTTTCCCGTTGAGATGCCCGTCAACCTTATAAGTCATAACGCTTACCGCGCGGTCCCCGATTCTTCGAACCACTTCAGCTACGACGGACGCAGGCAGTTCTGGCCTTATATATCGAAAACCGGGGTGAACTGGGGCAACGATTTCCCGGGAAGGCAGGGATGGCACAGCGGGAGGTCGGGACTGCCCGCAAGGTACCTTGAAGATATAAATTTTCGCAATAAAATGAACAAGGAAGCGTTTTTTAAAACCCTTCACTTTATTTATTACATGCAGAACGAGCTCGGCGAAGCCGGCAAGTATTGGTCGGTGGCGAACGATGAATACTATAACGAGGACCTTCCGCCCGAAATTTTGAACGAGCTCCCCCCGGGCTGGCTCGAAATAGCCAAAAGAATGCCCGTTATCCCTTACGTAAGGGAGGCGAGGAGGATAATCGGGGAACGCACCCTCACTTCCTTTGAAATTTTGAGAAATTCCCTCAGCTACCGCGACGGAATGACAAGCGCGGAGTTTTCCAACGCCATAGCGATAGGAGGATACCCGCTCGATCTCCATCATGCCACGAGCGACGGGGATTTTGAATGGCAGTTCGGCGAGACCAACAATTCCATGGGCACCAACAGGCCGCGCGGCCCTTTTCAGGTCCCGCTCGATATCCTGATCCCAAAGGACGTTGACGGGTTCCTCGCGGTCGAAAAGAATTTGTCGATGACGAGGCTCGCCGCCGGGGCGATACGCCTCCAGCCCATAAGCATGATGACCGGGCAGGCGGCGGGAGCGCTCGCGGCGCTCGCGGTCAGCTTACAGACGGAGCTTCGTGAAGTGCCGGCGATAAAAGTTCAAAATCAGCTTCTGCGGCACGGCGTTTTCATTTCCCTTTGCAGATACTCGGACGTTCCGCCCGAACATCCTTTTTTCGGAGCGGTCCAGATCTCAAACCTTTACGGCCTGTTCGAGCCTTTGGAATACCCTCACGCGCCATCCTTCAACATAATGGACCTTGACGACGCCAGGCTCGCCATGGCCATAATCATGGGCGCGGACAGGGGCGTCTTTGGCGTTGACGAGATGATCGTCAACAAAGACGCCGAGGACGTCATTAAAAGGGGGTTAGAGGCAATTTCCCGCGAAATCCGCGGTTTAAAGCCGATAAATAACCCTGACAGGCTCGCTTCCAAAGCGGATTTTGTAAATTACCTGGTCGAAGGCCTCATGTTAAACGATTTAGTCACGGTTACCCCCGCGGACTCCAGACAGTTCTTTTCGGACGTCCCGCCCGGGCACAGGGCGTTTCAAGCGGTAAACATACTTTCGAGCGCAGGGGTGCTTGAACGCGGGTCGAGATTTTACCCCGCCCAGCCCATAACCCGCGGCGAGGCCGTTCATATACTCGTCAGCGCCATGGATTTCGCTTCGGCGCCGGCGCGGGTAATGCGATGAGCGGCGAGTGGAAGATAACGGCATGCCCACATGACTGCCCCTGCGGATGCGCGATGAGAGCGCGCTTTGCCGGCGGCAGGATCGATATCGAGCCGGAGCGTTCAAACCCGTACACGAGATTTATATGCGCCAAAGGGTTGCGTTGGAGGGAAAGAGCTTTAAGCCCCAACCGCCTGAAAAGCCCCCTTTTGCGCGCCGGCGCGGGATGGAAGGAGATAAGCTGGGCGGAAGCGTGGGATATTTGGGCGCGTAAGATAGAGAAAAGCATATCCGAATATGGCCCCGCGTCGCTGATGTTCCTCGCCGGCGCGGGTTCCATGTATTACTCAAAGCCGCTGATGAAGCTTATCTTTAATGAACTTGGAGGGTATACCGGAACGAAGGGCTCGCTTTGCGGAAGCATCGGGTATGAAGGGCTAAACGCCTGCGCCGGCAAAGCCAGCAAAGCCAACAAAAAACTTTCGCCTTTTGTCCCCGTTGAGCATTTTAAAAACGCGAAAGCCGTCCTGCTCTGGGGCAGAAATGTATATGAAACGCATCCTCAGTTGGTCCCCGTCCTCGACGAAATGCGCGGCAGCGGGACAAAAACGGCCTCCATAGAGATAAGGGAATCTTCCACTGTGAAGCATTGCGACAATTACTGGAAGATACACCCCGGAACGGACTGGGCGCTGGCCGCATGGCTGTGCCGCGCCATGATCGAGCGCGGGCTTGACTGTACCGAGTGGCGCAGGCGCGTTGTCAATTCCGCCGAATTTGAAAAATATACCCTTGCCCTTGAGAGCGATAAGCTCATTTCCATATCGGGGCTGGAACAGAGTCAGGCGGAAGATTTGCTGGAATGGCTCGTTTCAAACAAACCGGTCTGTCATTTTCCCTCTTACGGCGCTCAGCGATACCTGCACGGCGACCTTCAATTCATGTGGATTTTTGCGCTGACGGTTTTGAGCGGCGCGTTTGAAGACCCGGCGGCGGCTTTTTGCTCAGGGAAGGATGAACATGCGTTACTTCCCGAAAACCTTAAACTTGACCGTGAAAAATGCCGGGAAACAAGGCAACTGCCCGTCGGCTGCTGGGGCAATTACATCGGGAAAATATCGCCGCCGGTGGAAGCGCTGATGATAGCCAATGCCGATCCCGCGCGCCAGTCTCCCGATACTTTGAATATAAAATCCGCCATGTCAAAAATTCCTTTCAAGGTATGCAGCGACCTTTTCATGTCCGATACCGCCGAGATGTGCGACCTCGCGCTTCCCGCGTCCTCTTTCCTGGAGGATGAGGATTGGCTCGGCTCTTATTGGCACAGCTACCTGGTGAGGAGCGAGCGGGTGATGCCGCGCTACGCGGATTCAAAGACAGATGTTGAGATATACGCGGGGCTTTCCACCGCTCTTGGGCTTAAACTCGATTTGATCGAAGCGAAGCGCCAAATGGACATGTCGCTGCTTGCGGACAAGAGGCTTAAACCTGCCGGCGACCGCGTTTATTTATGGGACGAGCCGAGCTACTGGCTTTCCGAAGACTCATTCGCGGAGCTCCCCGTATCCGTTCCCGAACATGACGCGGGGGAAAGAGACGAGCTCCGGCTTATAACGGTGCATTGCGGGGAATATATCAACGGGCAGAGCGACGAGCCCCGTTTTGAAAATCCTCGGGGCGATAGTTATCCGGACGAGGGTCGTAGCGGAAAAATCCCCGAAATTTACCTTAACCCCGGCAAAATCAAAGAACTAAATTTAAGGCTGGGGCAAAAGGTAAAAGTGGTTTCATCAAACGGGAACGCCATTTTTATGAGAGTGAATGAAGGCGCCGGCGTTTCCTTTGAAAACGCTTTCGCTTATCAGGGGATTAGGGGTATAAATACGCTTACAAACGCGCACGAAGCCCCCGGATCGGGAGCGCCGTACGCGGAATGTTTTGTGAGCGTTTATTAGAGCCGTTGGCTCTTTTCTGTACAAACTTTTCGATACTAAATTTAGTTTTTACAGTACTTTATGTGCCTGAATTTTGTGCATGATTTTGAGAGGAGCTATAATATTCAGCTTTTTCACTTCCATAGCGGAAGCCAGCGTTTTTGTCAGAGGACCCAACGTGGCATGAGCTTAACGCATCCTCATAATTATGCGTATGATAATATTGTTTCGGACATTATGATAGGGGGGAAAATCATTGAGCCGGGAAGAAGAACAAAAGCAAAAACCATTTGAAGATTACAGTTCTGACGAGACGACCGCTGAAGAATTTAATGACTCAGCGGAGACCCCTGATAATCCTCCCGATAACGAACAGCGGCAGGAAGACGAGGAAGCTTCAAGCCTGAACGATAATGAAGGACAAACTGAGGATCACAGTTCTGATGACTCAGCGGAAGCCCCTGATAATCCTCTCGACAATGAACAGCGGCAGGAAGATGAGGAAGCTTCAAGCCTGAACGATAATGAAGAACAAATTGAGGACCACAGTTCTAAGGACTCAGCGGAAGCCCCTGATAATCCTCCCGACAATGAACAGCGGCAGGAAGATGAGGAAGCTTCAAGCCTGAACGATAATGAAGAACAAATTGAAGATTACAGTTCTAAGGACTCAGCGGAAGCCCCTGATAATCCTCCCGACGATGAACAGCGGCAAGAGGATGAGGAAGCTTCAAGCCTGAACGATAATGAAGAACAAATTGAGGATTACAGTTCTGACGAGACGACCGCTGAAGAATTTAATGACTCAGCGAAAGCCCCTGATAATCCTCCCGACAATGAACAGAGGCAAGAGGACGAGGAAGCTTCAAGCCTGAACGATAATGAAGGACAAATTGAAGATCACGGTTCTAATGACTCAGCGGAATCCCCTGATAATCCTCCCGATAACGAACAGCGGCAGGAAGATGGGGAAGCTTCAAGCTTGAACGATAATGAAGGACAAATTGAAGATTACAGTTCTAATGACTCAGCGGAGGCCCCTGATAATCCTCCCGATAATAAAAAACGGCGCGAGATAAAAATCCCCTTAAAAAATATCATAATTATTTTATCCATCATTTTTGCTCTGTCCGTTGGCGGCGTTTTCGCTCTTTTTATATATAGAGGCGCGCTGGAAAAAGGAGCTCAACCGGCGTCAAGAGCTATGGAAGCAGCGCCAGATGAGATTATAAAAGGCGCTAAACAAACAAAAACCGCTGCTATGAGCAAATACGATTTTCTTATGCTTTGCGGAAAAGGTTCTTTACGGCAAGTCAATAATGCCATTCAAAATGGCGCAGACGTGAACGCAAAGGGTAACGGCGATGTGACGCCGCTTATGCTTGCGGCAATGAACAACCTCAATCCGGAAATGATAACAACTCTTGTTAAAGCAGGGGCAGATGTCAACGCAAAGGATACGGATGAAATGACGCCGCTTATGTTTGCGGCATGGTTCAACTCCAATCCGGAAGTGCTAATAACTCTTATCCAATCCGGGTCTGACGTCAACGCGAGAGACATAAACGGAATGACGCCGCTTATGTTTGCGGCAGGCTACAACCCTAATCTGGAAGCGCTAATGACTCTTCTGCAAAGCGAAGGTTCTGTCCCGCGATTTGCAGTGGACCCAAAAGCGCGGGATAACTCAGGCAATATGGCGATAGACTACGCGAGAAGAAGAGAAAGATTTAGAAATACCAGTGTTTTCTGGAAACTGAACGATTTGAGCCGTTAAAGCGGAAATAATCACAAATTTATTGCCGCAAAAAAAAGGAAACATTGTCATTTAGATAAACTTATGTTACTCTTCCTTTCGTAACAGCATATAAACATTGGGGGCAAGAGCATGTCAGAGCTTGTTATCACGAACGAAGGAAATAAGACGGATAAGTTGCTGAGCGAACTGAAACGGCTTGTCGAGGCCGGCATGGCCGGCGATTTCAACGTTGTCCTTGACGGCGAAGGTTTGCCGCGCGAAGAGGCGGAGATTGTCCGCTTATTAAACGAGGCCACGAATAATTACCGGAACTCCATGGAATACGACTTGATGAAATACAGGCTTACGAGCGACGCTCTGAATATCGCGCTTTGGGATATGGACATGGTGAGCGGAGACCCGATAAACCCGAATAACAAGATTACATGGTCGCAGGAGTTCCGTTATATGCTGGGCTTTTCTGATGAACACGATTTCCCGAACTTACTTTACTCTTGGAGCGACCGGCTTCATCCCGAAGATAAGGAGAGGACGATTAATGTATTTTTGGCGCATGTGAACGACCGCACCGGAAGAACGCCCTACGACGTTGAATACCGCCTCATGCTGAAAAATGGCGAATATCGGTATTTTCACGCTTTCGGAGCTGCGCTTAGAGACAGCGCGGGCGTTTCGCTCAGAGTTGCCGGCGCGCTGATGGACATAGCTGAAAAAAAGCGGATGGAGGAAGCGTTAAAAGAAGCCTTAAACGAATCAAATAAAACGCTCGACAACATGATAAGCATATTAAATAAGTCGGACGCGATGATTCATGTAACTGATCCGAATACCAATGAAATATTGTTTATGACCGATTATATGAAGCAGCATTACGGAATCGTGGACGACGTAATCGGACAGCACTGTTATAAAGTTATCCGGGGCAGAAATGAGAAATGCGATTTTTGCCCTTGTTATCAGCTTGACAAAGAACCGGACAAAGCGGTCGTCTGGGAAGAACGCAACGCCTTAACACAATGTTATTACCGAAATGTTGACAGGTACGTTGACTGGCCTGGCGGTAAAAAAGTCCACATCCAATTTGCCACCGATTTAACCGATATTAAGCAAGCGCAGGAAACGCTCGAACGCCGCGAAAAAATGCTGAGAGCGCTGAATGAAATGGCCGTTATGCTCCTCTCGCATGAAAATGAAACGCTTGACGACGTTATGAGCGGCGGGCTGAGCCCGATCAGTTCGGTAGGAGTTGACCGCATTGGCGTTTACCGCCTTTTGAATGGAAGCTCCCGGCTGGGGCGGATATATCTCTGGCACGGCAAAACAGTCCCCTTGGACGAAGAACTGCGCATGGTGCCCGACATCCCTCCCATTGCCCGCTGGCTGGAGGTTTTGACAAAGGGTGAATGTATCAATGCCAATGTAAGCGAAATGCCGAAGGACGAGGCTGCCTTTTTGAGAGCGCTTGGCGTTAAATCAGTATTTTTCGTGCCTATTTTCACACGCGGGGAATTTTGGGGTATCATCACTTTGGAAAACTGTACCGAATATCGGTATTTTGACGAAGATTTCTTAGACCTGCTGCGCTCGGCGGCGCATCTGTGCGCAAGCGCCATTGTGTGTGCCGAGATGGAGCACGATTTAAGAGAAAAGAACGAGCTCAACAAAAAAATGGTGGAGGAGATAAAGAACGCGCTGTTTGAAGTGCAGGAGGCCAACCGCGCCAAAAATGAGTTCCTGTCACGCATGAGCCATGAGATGCTTACGCCCATGAACGCAATAATGGGCATGACGCAAATCGCTAAAATGTCTGACAGTTTGGATAAAGCAAATGAATATCTTGATCAGATCGACGAGTCTTCCCGCCATCTGCTGAGGCTGATCAACGATTTACTTGATATATCCGGTAAAAAGGACAGCGTGTTCAGGCTTGTTGACTCGGATTTTTCGTTCAAAGGGGTTATTCGGAACGTATTGAAGGATATAAACCGCGATCTAAATAAAAAACAACAGGCGCTCACTTTCGACATAGACCAATCGATACCGGCGTCGCTCACAGGCGATGAAAACCGCCTCGCTCAAGTAATAGCCAACCTGCTGACAAACTCGATAAAATTTACGCACGAACATGGAGAAATACATTTTTCAGCCCGCGTAATCGAAGAGGATAACGAGACGGTCACCCTGCAAATCGAAGTCGCCGACAACGGAATAGGCATACCGAAAGATAAGCAAAGCGAAATATTCAGCATCTTTGAACAGGCGGACGGAAATTTGTCCAGAAAACATGGCGGCGCCGGGTTGGGGCTTCCTCTGTCAGAGCGCATTGTTGAAATGATGGGCGGTAAAATATGGGTTGATTCCGAACCCGATAAAGGTTCGAAATTTATGTTCACCTGCAAATTGAAAAAATAGACAAAGGGGGGTTAGAAAAAAGCGATAAAGATTGTTTTTTCTTTTCCGTTTTTCTAACGCCCCTACGCCCTATTTTTGGGTCGCTTTTATGATAATTATTTCACTTCTACCTCTGCTCCGGCTTCCTCAAGTTTCTTCTTGAGTTCTTCAGCTTCTTCCTTCGTTACTCCCTCTTTTATCGGCTTCGGCGGGTTATCGACAAGCTCTTTGGCTTCCTTGAGCCCAAGCCCGGTTATTTCGCGCACAACTTTAATAACGTTTATTTTGGTGCTGCCGGGTGATTTGTATATAACGTCGAACTCAGTCTTTTCCTCTTCCGCCGCGGCTGCCGGAGCGGCGCCCGCCATCATCATCGGCATTGCCATCGCTGGAGCGGAAGCAGATACTCCAAACTTATCCTCAAGCTCCTTTACAAGCTCGGAAAGCTCGATAACCGTCATACCTTCAATAGCCTTAATAATTTCTTCGCGTGTCATTTTATATTCCTCCATTTTTTATTTTTTAAAAATTTTCGATCCCCTAAGCCGCTTTCTTATCTTTTATAGCGTTCAGAACGTTCATAAGGCCGCGGGCAGGCCCGTTAAGCACGTTAAGGAACCCTGAGATCGGCGCCGCAATGGTGCGCACAACCTGGCCGACGATAATTTCCCTCGGCGGCATATCGGCAAGAGCTTCAACCGCGGAAAGGTTAAGAACGCTTTTTCCAAGTATTCCGCCTTTGATCACGAAAGCTTTGTTTGTCCTTTCCTTGCTGAAATCACGAAGAACTTTCGCAACCGCCGTTGGGTCGTCATACGCCATCGTGTAAACGTTCGGGCCGGTGATGAGCTCCTCCGGCAGCGCCGTCATGTTCTCCTCCTTCATGGCCACTTCGAGAAGGGTGTTCTTTGCGACCTTCATTTCTCCTCCAGCAGCGCGAACCTTAGCGCGCAGCGCGGTGCTTTGGGCGACCGTCATTCCGCGGTATTCGGCGATAAACATGGCCTTGGATTTGCTCAACAGCTCCCTTAAAGCCTCCACCTGCTCGTATTTAATCTTTGCTGGCATCTTTTATCCTCCTTTCATAAAATAATAAAACCCAGCCTCAACTCCGGCCGGGCATATACAAACAAAACATAAATGTGTCGAAAACACAATGTAGTTCATTCATACCAAACCTCGGCGGGATTTATAATTCGCGTGGCATAAAGCCGTCCGCGAAAAACCTGCTGTCTTAAGTTTTTTTGTTTATTTGGTTCTATTCGGCTATTTCCTTTAATACCGCCCCCGTATCAAGCTTTATCCCAGGCCCCATAGAAGGGGCTACTGTGATGCTTTTTACATAAGTTCCCTTCACGGAAGCGGGACGGGCTTTGATTATCGCCTGCAAAAGAGTGCGTGTGTTGTCAAAAAGCTGCTGGTCTTCAAATCTTTTCTTCCCGACAAAATTATGCACGATCCCTGTCTTGTCAACGCGGAACTCAATGCGTCCGGCCTTTACTTCCTTAACCGCATGGTCTATATCATCAGTTACCGTTCCGGTTTTTGCGCTTGGCATAAGGCCTCGCGGCCCCAATATCTTACCGAGGCGCCCGACGGATTTCATCATTTCCGGCGTCGCGATTACCGCGTCAAATTCCATCCAGCCGCCCTGAATTTTCGCGACGAGGTCTTCCCCGCCCGCTATGTCCGCTCCGGCATTTTCCGCTTCCCTGACCTTTTCTCCCATTGCAAGGACAAGGACTCTCTTGGTTACGCCGGTTCCATGAGGGAGAGTTACCGTGCTTCTGACCTGCTGGTCGGCGTGTCTGGGGTCAACTCCAAGCCGGACATGGACTTCCATGCTTTCATCAAATTTGGCGGTAGATATTTGTTTAAAAAGCTCGATGGCCTCCTTCAATCCGTAAAGACGACTTTTTTCGATCTTCTCCATTGCCGCTTTGTAACGTTTGCTTCTCTTCATAATTTTTTTACCCCCCGTGGTTATAGCGGAACTATGAAAAAGCTCCTCCCACAAATTTTTTTAATGCTGAACGTCTATTCCCATTGAGCGGGCGGTGCCCTCTATCATTCTAACCGCCGCATCAATGTCATTCGCGTTTAAGTCAACTTTTTTAAGCTCAGCTATCTCCCTTACCTTAGCAATTGGAACAACGGCTACTTTCTTCTTATTCGGGGTGCCGGAAGCTGACTCAATCCCGGCCGCTTTTTTAAGCAGGACGCTTGCAGGAGGTGTCTTGAGTTCAAAAGTAAAGCTGCGGTCAGCATAAATTGTTATCACCGCGGGAATAATCAAGCCTGCCTGATCGGCTGTACGCGCATTGAACTGCTTGACGAACTCCATAATATTAACCCCATGCTGTCCTAAAGCGGGCCCGACAGGAGGAGCGGGAGTCGCTTTACCTGCGGGTAGCTGCAATTTGACTTGTCCTACTACTTTTTTTGCCATAACTTAAAATCTCCTCTCACAACTTCTCTAAGCTCATAAAATCTGCTTCTATAACAGTTTCACGGCCAAAAACGCTGACTGTGAACTTAACTTTTCCTCTTTCGGGACTTACTTCAACGACAGGCCCGACCTGACCTTCAAACGGGCCTTCCTTGACTTTGACGGTATCGCCCCGTTCGATATTCATCTCTATTTTGATCTTAGGCTGTTCCAGTCCTTTATCCAATTTACCCAAAATCTCCCTGGCCTCTTTCTCGGACAGAGGGATAGGATGGGTTCCCGCACCGACAAAACCGGTAATTCCCGGAGTATGGCGAACAACATACCAAGATTGCTCGTCAAGGCACATTTCAACGAGCACGTAACTTGGATAAAGCTTTCTTGATATTTCCCGGTCTTTCTTGCCTTCTTTCTTCAGCACCCTTTTTTCAATAGGAATAAGGACATTAAAAATCCTGCTCTCCATTCCCATCGTGGAGATACGCTGTTCTAAATTTGTCTTAACTCTGTTTTCGTAGCCTGAGTAAGTTTGGACAACGTACCAGCGCGCATCGCGATCGCTCATGTTAACCGAAGACGCCGGAAAGAACAGCCGTCAGCGCTATGTCAAGAATCCCAAGGTAAACAGAAACCAGCAGCGTAAAGATTATTACTATCAGAGTTGAATACCAGATTTGCTGTTTACCAGGCCAAGTAACTTTCTTTAATTCTGCTTTTGCCTCTCTTATGAAACCTAGTAAGCGTTTCACTTTCTGCCGCACCTCATCTCGTTAAAATTCAGCTTAATAAAAAATGGCAGGCCCAGCAGGACTCGAACCTGCAACCCCCGGTTTTGGAGACCAGTGCTCTGCCAATTGAGCCATGGACCTGCAAATGACTTTCTATTCTATACTACTTTGATTCCTTATGCAATATGGAGCCGTGGCAAAATTTACAAAATTTTTTGATCTCTAATTTTTTGCTCTGCTTCTTTTTATTAACCGTAGTAACGTAATTTCTATGCTTGCACTTAGTGCAGGTCAATCCCACTATATCCGCCATATTAACCCCTCCAAATATAAAGCGCGAAAAAGGCAGCAAACCTTCCGCCACGATGCGGAGCCGTTCCGGATTTGAACAACAGCAATCCGCTTGCATTAAAAAAAGCCCTCCTGAAAATCTTTAGGAGCGGCTTTCCCGCGTAATCATATTACCAATTAATTTATAAATTAGCAATATTATTTTACTCTTTTTGAAAAATTTAATATAATTTTTTTTCTATCAAAAAGCCGATTATTTCAACTTTCTAATCAAATGCCTAAATAGGCTTTTTTGATCTCCGGGTTCGCCATGAGGTTTTCGCATGTGTCCGTCATGACTATCTCGCCCGTCTGCATGACATATCCCCTGCTCGCGGTAGAAAGCGCGATCTTGGAGTTTTGCTCGACAAACAGGATCGTTGTCCCCTCGCGGTTTATTTCCTTTATCGCGATAAAGATCTCCTTCACGATGAGAGGAGCAAGCCCTAAAGACGGCTCGTCAAGCAGCATGAGCGTGGGGAGGCTTAGAAGCGCGCGCCCTATCGCCAACATCTGCTGCTCGCCCCCGGAAAGCGTGCCGCCCATTTGCTTACGGCGCTCCAGAAGCCGCGGAAACCGCTCATAGATCTTGTACATATCCTTTTTGACTTCCGCCTTGTTTTTTCTGAGATACGCCCCCATGAGAAGATTTTCCTCAACGCTCAGCCCCCGGAAGATATGCCTGCCCTCCAGCGCCTGCGCGATACCAAGGCTTGCAACTTTATGGCCGTTAAAGGATTGGATTTCCTTTCCTTTGAAGATTATCTTTCCCTCTACCCCCCTGCGCTTTGTAAGCCCGGAGATAGCCCGCAGCGTCGTGGTCTTTCCCGCTCCGTTGGCGCCGATGAGCGTGACCATTTCGCCCTCGTCCACATACAGGTTTACGCCCTTGACGGAGTGAATGTTTCCATAATAATAATGAAAATCCACAAGTTCCAACATCTTAGCCATCAGTCGTCACCTCCAAGATACGCCGCGATAACATCGGGGTTGTTTTGAATGTCCTGCACGACGCCTTCGGCAAGGAGCTTTCCGTTGCAGAGCACGTAAATATAATCGCTTACATCCATTATGAGCTTCATGTCGTGCTCGACAATGAGGATCGTTACGCCCTTTTTAAGTATCCTCTGGAGCAGCGAGTCAAGTTCCTTCTTTTCGATGGTGTTCATGCCGGCGGCGGGCTCGTCCAGCAGAATTATTTTCGGGTCGCTCGCCAGCCCCCGGATTATCTCAAGAAGGCGCTGCTTGCCATAAGACAGACTACCCGCCGGAACGTGAGCATATTTGTCAAGCCCGACAAAGTTCAGCCACTCATGCGCTTTGGCTAAAATACGTTTTTCTTCCTCGCGCTTGCTTTTTGTGTGCAGGATATTGTTCCAGAAATTGGATTTAAGGCGCGAGTGCATCCCAACCAGGACGTTCTCAATGACGCTCATCTTCCAGAACAGGTTGATGACCTGATAAGTGCGGGCAATACCCGCCTTGTTGATCTGATAGCCCATTTTGCCCTCAAGATGCACGCCGTCAAGAATAACCGAGCCGCTGTCCGGAACGTAAACGCCGCTTATGCAGTTGAACAGCGTCGTCTTGCCCGCGCCGTTCGGGCCTATCAGGGCCGTGATTTTATGGTCTTCAACACGAATACTTACTTCATTGACGGCAATCAGCCCGCCAAAATTGATGGTGACTTTATTCGTTTCAAGCATCGTTAGCACCGTCCTCGCTGCCTTTGGCGGCGGCAATGGTTTTTGCCATTTTTCTGCGCTTGTAAGAGACGATCGCGTCCTTTATGCCTCCGTAAATACCGCCAGGCAGCGCGATAATGACGATCAGAAGGAGTATGCCGAAGAGAAGCATTTGGTATTCCTGAAGCGGACGTATAATCTCCAACAGGATCGTAACTACAACAACGCCGATTATCGGCCCCAGCATCGAGCCGCTGCCGCCGAAAAGCATCATTGTAAGGAAAAGCACCGATTGTCTCTGTTGGGCGGTTTCGGGGCTTATATATCTGATCAGGTGAACGAACAGCGCGCCCGCAAGCCCGGTGTAAAACGCGCTGACCATAAAGGCCAGTATTTTGTGCCAGCGGACGTTGATTCCCATTCCGTCCGCCGCGTGGGTATTCTCTCGTATAGCGAGAAAGGCGCGCCCGGTGCGTGAGTTCGCCAGAAAATACTTGCCAAGGAGAGCGAGCGCAACCACGGACAGCAGGAAGAAATACCATTCCGTATAGTCGTTCAGAAAACTTATCCCCACGACGTTAATTCCGAGATAGTCCCTCGTAAAGCCCCCCGGAGAGACATATAAAAAATTAAAAACGAGTTCTCCGAACGCTATTGTTGCCAACGCTAAAAAGTGAAATTTAAGTTTCGAGGCCGGGTAGGCGAGCAGCCCCCCCATTGCCGCGGAAAAAATCGCGGCGGCCGGTATTGTTATCCACAGCGGAGTGTTGAAATACATGTTCAGCAGGCCGGTCGTATACGCTCCGATAACGAAGAACGCTCCGTGCCCCAAAGAAACCTGCCCGCTGTATCCAAAAAGTATGTCAAGGCCGGATACGGCAAGAATGTACACCAGCATTATACATGCGATCATCACGCCGTACTCGTTGTCCTTTATCATTATGATCACAAACGGCAGAGCTACAAGCGCCGCCACAGCGGCGAGTATCCGCGTCAGCGTTTTCTGTTTGGTCAAAGTCATCAAGCCCCCCATTCTCTCAAATAGTTATACATCCTGAATGGCCCGCTCGTTAAAAATACCCGTGGGCTTGATGAACAGGACAAGAAGCAGAATGGCGTAGGCGATAAAGTTCTTGTACGTACCGCTCCAATAACCGGCTGTGAATGTTTCGACAAGGCCAAGTATCATGCCGCCCAGCATCGCGCCGTACATGTTTCCATAGCCGCCGATAACGGCTCCTGCAAAGCCCTTTCTCCCGAGCGTCGCGCCGAGCATGGTAAAAACGCCATACATCGGCCCCAGCAACATTCCGGCAATAGACGCGATACCCGCCGCAACACCCCATGTCACGCCGGTGCTGAGCGAGCTATTGATTCCGCAGGCTTCAGCCGCGAGGGGATCCATAGCCGAGGCGCGCATGGCTGTGCCAAACTTCGTCTTTGTCATAAAAATATGCAGCGCAAACATAAGCACAACGGAAACAGCAAAACATACGTATGCCTCCGTCTGAGCCGTGACTCCGAATATAGTCAGCGTGCTCCTCTGAAAAATCTGCGGAAACCATTGTGTGACCGATCCATACGTGGCCTGCGCGGTATTCTGGATAATGAACGAAATCGCTATCGTCGCAAGGACAATGTAGATAGCTATAACATTTTTGTTCAGTAAAACCCGGATAATGCCTCTCTCAAGAATTATGCCTAATATGAACGCGCAGACAAACGTCAAAAGAAGCGACGCAACAAAGGGGAGCCCCATGACCCTATAGAAAGTAAGCCCCATGTAAGCTCCAAACGTTATCATATCGCCCTGAACGAAACTCATGAGTCCCGAAGCCTTATAGATCAGGCTGTAGCCAAGGGCAATGAGTCCGTAAATAGAGCCGATTATGAGGCCGTTGATCAAAAGAATCGAAAACACTGTCTACCTCCTGTGAATGATAGAAAAAGCGGGTAAAACTCCGCGGCTTTACCCGCTTTTCTGTTTGTCTTCAGGCTTTAACGCTTTTTAAGTTAGCGAGTCCTGCCCGTGGCCGCGCGGTACGCGTCATAGCCGCCGCTTTCAAGCCACTCGTCAAATATGACGCTCTTTCCGTCAATAAGGATAAATTCATAGAATTTGCTGTAGCCCTCGCGGTCGCCATTGGTGAAGTCAAGCTCGCCGCCAAGCCCCGGGATCTTTACCTTGTGCACGGCATCGCGCAGAGCCGTTTTATCGTTGCTGCCGGCGATCTTGGAGGCTTCCCACATGGACATCATGGTATCCCAGCCGCGGTACGCGCCTTCATGCGCGGGAAGCGCGTTGAACTCGGCGTAGAATCTTTCAAGGAACTCCCTCATTATCGGAATGTCGCAGTCTTCGATATCGGAATAAGCAACGTAGGGATACGCGAAGAAAATATAGTTGGAGTTCTGCACGCCCGCGACGTTCTGGTATTCCAGCGAGAAACATTCCTTAGCTCCCAGCATTCCCCTGTAGCCCATGTTGCGGAGCTGTCTTACAAACGGGCCGAATGTGGTTCCGATAAGCGACATGTAGATGCTGTCCGGGTCGGTCGCAAGAATCCGCGAGATCTGGCCGGTGAAATCGGTGTCGTTGGAGTCGCATTCCTGGCGGGTTGTGACAACTAAGCCCTGTTCTTTGGCCGACGCCTCGAAAGCGTCAGCCGTAGATCTGCCTGTATCGTCCGTTCCGCTTATGATCGCGACATTTCCATGGCCAAGCTTCTTGCTGAGGTCGACGCCCTGCGGCGCGATGCGTCCGTTGTTGGCGCTGGCGCGGAACGTCCAGATCCGGCTGGTATCCTCCATCCATGTGGCGGATGTGCCAAGCCCGAAGTTGAAGACCTCGGCCTCGTTCAGATACGGAATAACGGCGCTGACCTCGTTGGAGTTGATAGATCCGATAACCGCGTGGACATTGTCCTGGAGAACCATTCTCTGAGCGACCTTGACCGCTTCCTCCGTGCTGCCGGTCGTGTCGTAGTGCATGACTACGACAGTTGCGCCGTTAAATCCGCCGTTTGCGTTAATATACTTGACGGCGAGGTCAATACCCTGTCTGCCCGAGTTGCCGACCACCGCGTTGCCGCCGGTCAGCTGAAGATATGTGCCGATGAGGAACGTATCCTCTGCCTGTGCCACCGGGCACACTGCAACCAACATTACCAATGCCAACAAAACTGCCATTCCTTTTCTTGCCATGTTACTGTCTCCTTTCGAAATTGTTTTTGATTTATGGTTAAACCGCCGTAAGAATTACTTTAACGGCTTTTCCATCCTTGTTGCCGCGAAGCATCTCAAAAGCTTCGGCTCCCATACTCATTTCCACGCGGTGCGTAATAACCGGCGTTACGTCGATTGCTCTTTCCGACAGCAGAGCGGCGCACGTTTTGAAATCCTCAAACGAATATATGTAGCTTCCGCGTATTTGCAGTTCTTTTGTCACAATGCTTTGCATATTCACGGAAACCATTTTTTCCGCGTTCCCTATCCAGATCGAACATCCCGCGTTTTTGAGCGCGTTCACGGAAGCTTCCGCCGTAGGGCTTATACCGGCCGCTTCCACGGAAATGTCGCACATCCCGCCGTCCGTAAGCTCGGATATTTTTTGCTCAAATTCGCATTTCAGCGGGTTTATCACCGCGTCCGCGCCCATACGCGACGCAAGTTCCAGACGGTAGTCCGAAGCGTCGCTGCATATTACCCGCTTCGCTCCCCTGTATTTAAGCCAGCACAACGCCAGCAAACCAATCGTTCCAGCTCCCACGACCAAGATATTCCGCGCTTGGGATATTTGCCCGTCAGTGAGCTTAGATACAGCGCTGTACGCCACAGCCGCGGGTTCCGTCATCGAAGCCGTATCCGCGCCGACCCCGGAGTAAGGAATGAGATATTTACCCTTTACGCAGATATACTCGGTCATCGCGCCGTCACAGTCCATGACGCCGAAAAATTTTGCGTTCGGGCAAAGGTTGACAAGCCCTTTTTTACATGTTTCGCACTCGCCGCAGTATAGCTTTGGAAAAACGATAACCGCGCTTCCGACCCCGTACATACCGTCTTCGGGCGCTTTTTCAACGACTCCGGCGAACTCGTGCCCCATAATCATCGGAGCATTGCGCCTCCCGGTCTTTCCGAGAAAGCCCTCCACATCCGAGCCGCAGATTCCGCAGGCTTCGATTTTTATCAGGTATTCGCCGTCCTTCGGTTCGGGAACCGGTATGTCGCGTAGCTCCATACGCTCGCCGCCGATGTAGTACACCGCTTTTATCGTTGCTTCCCCCTTAAGTTAAGATTTCAGAGTAAATTTATTGCGTATTATAACAACTATATCAAATGTGACGCTGTTCTACTCCTGTTTTTTAAAATGAAATTCGGAATCGAAATCCCAGGGCGCGCCTCCGGCAAGGCAGCCTCCGTCCAGCACATAATTGGCGCCGGTCATGTAGCTTGACGCGTCGGAGGCCAAAAGGACGGCGAGACCGAGTATTTCTTCCGGCTTTCCGGGGCGGCGCATGGCAATCCGCTCCCGCAGGTAGTCGCCGCGCGTGGGGTGGTCCCATGTAACCTGAGTAAGCGGCGTGACGATATGTCCGGGCGATATGGCGTTTGCGCGTATGCCCCACTCGGCCCACTCAATTGCCATAGAGCGCGTAAGGGCCACGACTCCGCTCTTCGTCGCCCCGTATACGCTGCATCCCCCCAGCATGGCGGTGGCATTATGTGAACCTATATTTATGATGCTTCCGGCGCGGCGTGTCATCATATGCGGCACGACGGCCTGCGTAACCAAAAAAACGCTCTTCAGATTTATATCCATTATCCTGTCATACGTTTCCTCTAAAACGTCCAAAAATCCCTCGCGTTTGTTTATCCCGGCAACGTTTACCAGAACGTCCAGGCGCCCAAATTCAGCGATGACGGCATCAACGGAGACCCGTATGCTTTGCCTGTCCGTAACGTTCATAATATACGACCGGGCCGTGCCTCCTTCGGAGGTGATCGCGTCCGAGAGCTCCTTTAAACCTTTTTCGCTTATGTCGCAGTTGCACATGGAAGCGCCCGCGCCCGCCATGCCCTTTGACAGTTCGGCGCCGATGCCGCCCGCCGCGCCCGTCATCAGTACAACTTTTCCCTCCAGGGAAAACAGCTTTTTAAGATTGGCTTCAACCGACATTTTCATTTACACCTCATAAAGCCGTATACGGCATAATATTACATAAATTATTGTAAAAAAACTCCAATTTATAGCTGAATTACACAGCTTATTTCTTCAGCGAGATTTTGTTGAGTTTCTCGTAAAACAGTCCCAAAGATCCGTGATCAAGCGTATCATGCCCGTCAGCGGCAAGATTCTGCATCATCTCCATGACCTGCGCGACCAACGGCATGGACAGGTGCAGTGCGCGGCTGGTTTCCTGCACGTTGCCGAGGTCCTTGATGTGCAGATTGATACGGAAGCCGGGATCATAACGGCCCTCGAACATCCTTGGGGCCTTGTCCTCCAGGCACTGGCTGCCCGCGAGCCCGCCGCGGATGGCGTTGAACACTTTTTCGGGGTCCACGCCGGACTTCTTCGCGAGGCTCATGCCCTCGGCCACGGCGGCAATGTTAATTCCCACGATGGTCTGATTGACGAGTTTCGCGGTCTGTCCCGCGCCGATATCCGCAACGTAATTGCTCTTGCCCATGATGTCGAGAATATCCTTTACCTTGTTGTAAACGTCCTGTTTGCCGCCAACCATAATAGCGAGAGTTCCTTTCTCCGCCTTCTCCTGCCCGCCGCTGACCGGAGCGTCCAGCATCTCGGCGCCTTTGCCCTCCAGAAGGGCGCACAGCTCGCGGCTGACAAGCGGCGCGATGGAGCTCATGTCAACCACGATCTGCCCTTTGCGAACGGTATCCATTATCCCGTTCTTCCCGGACACGACCTCGCGGACGTGAGGAGAATTCGGCAGCATGGTGATGATGACATCCGCCGCCGCCGCAGTAACTTCGGCGGGAGAAGCCGCCTTTTCCGCTCCTGCCTTGACAAGCTCCTCCACGGGGGCAGTTGTTACGTCATAGACAACAAGGGACTTCCCCGCCTTCAAAAGATTTTTCGCCATCGGCTTGCCCATTATGCCTAAACCAATAAATCCGATCTTTCCCAATTATATTCTCTCCTCTCGAAATTTTATTTAGTAAAACAGCAAATCAAATATTATTTCCCTGAAATTTTCAATGCAGCCCGTTCGATCGCCCCGGGCGTCAGGCCGTAATGCTCAAGGAGCTGTTCGTAATCGTGCGCGGATTGCCCGTAACAGTCGGCAATGCCAACTCTTGCGGCCGGCAGCGGGGACTCGCTCAGACATTCAAGGATTGCCGATCCCAACCCTCCGATGACGCTGTGTTCCTCAGCCGTGACCAATGCCCTCACTCCGCTGAGTGCTGAGCGCACAGCGGCTTCGTCCAGCGGCTTGATCGTACTGAAATTCACCACGCGAGCGCTGACGCCCTGCTTCTCCAAAAGCTCGCGCGCTTTAAGCCCCATGCAAGCAGTGATACCGTTCACGCATATCGCTACATCCTTGCCTTCCGCCAGAATCAGCGGTTTTCCGACCTCGAACGGAGCGCCGGGCTCGGTCAGTATGGGCATGTCGTTGCGGTTAAGCCGGATGTAGACCGGTCCTTCAAGCTCCGCCGCAACGCGGACAGCCTTTGTGACCTCCAGGGCGTCCACAGGCGCCAGCACGGTCATATGGGGAAGGGTTCTCATGGTGGCAATGTCCTCGAAACACTGGTGCGTCGCCCCGTCGCCGAAATCGGAAAGTCCGGCGCTGGAGCCCACTATTTTCACATTCAGGTTTGGCAGGCACACGCCCTGGCGAATTTGATCGAATGCGCGTCCGGTGACGAACACCGCGAAGGAATGAACGAAGGGAATTTTGCCGCACAAAGCGAGCCCTGCCGCCGCCGAGACCATGTTAGCCTCGCCGATGCCCATCTCGAAATATTGGGCGGGCAGATTATTTTCGATTTGCACGGACTGAGTGGACGCGCATAGGTCGGCATCCAGCGCGACGACGCTGCGGTTGGAGCGGGCCAGTTCCAGCAACGCCGCGCCATAAGCTATGCGGGGATTTTTTTCCTGTTTATTTTCCATATCAGATCAGCCTCCTTACATTGACATGACCGAGGCGACGGCTTTTTCACGGTCCTCGGCCGTCAGCAGGTTATTATGATAAATATGGGTGTTTTCCGCAAAACTGACGCCCTTCCCTTTTACCGTGCGGGCGATTATAGCCGAAGGGCAACCTTTGACAGCCGAGGCCGCGTCAAGCGCGGCGACGATATCCGCCATTTTGTGCCCGTCAATTTCAAATGTCTTCCACCCGAACGCCGCAAAACGCCCGGAAATGTTCTGGATGCTATAGCGGTCTCTGGTTCTTCCCATCGCCTGAATACCGTTCATATCTATAACAGCGGTCAGATTGTCAAGCGCGTAATGGCTGGCGGCCATGGCGGCTTCCCATATTTGCCCCTCCGCAAGCTCTCCGTCCCCGACTATGACGTAAATGCGATAATCACGCGCATCCGTCTTTCCGGCCAACGCCATCCCCACGCCGATAGACAGCCCCTGTCCCAGCGAACCGGTGTTCGCCTCAATGCCCGGAGTCGTGCGTTCGGGGTGTCCCTGCAAAAGGCTGCCGAGGCTTTTCGTTGTGGGCAAAACCGCCTTGTCGAAATAGCCTGCCTCGGCAAGCGCCGCGTACTGCGCCAGAACGGAGTGCCCCTTGCTCATGATGAATCGGTCGCGGTTCGGGTCGCTCAGTTTGTCGGGCGAGTGTTTCATCTTGTAAAAATAAAGCCCCGCCACGATGTCGGCGCACGACATTGACCCGCCAAGGTGCCCCCGGTTGCCTATGCCGATAGCGCCTATGACGCCCAGGCGGATCAGGCGCGCCTTTTCCTTGAGCGACTCAATCAAATTTTTGTCTGTCTCGCCTTTTTTTTCCATTTTTTAAATAACCTCCTTTTTTGAAATACGGGAAGCTTTCTTCGTCAGAACTGCTTTTTGATGTGATGACTTGCTCTTCCTTCAATAGAGCTGTGATGGCATTTTTCGTTTCATTGACGTGCTCGCGCATTACCAACTCAGCCTGTCTGCTGTTGCGTTCCCTGAAAGCCTGAATGATTTGCCGGTGATACTGGAGCGCCTTTCCCCGCCTTTCGGCATAGGAAGCGGACAGGACCTGCTGTTTCAAGAGATGCTCGCGTATCAGCTCAAATGAGTGGATGAACAGGGTGTTACGCGTTGCATTAGCGATGAGGCTGTGAAAGGTCGTGTCCATCTCCGCGAACTCGGCGGGGTTTTCTTCGGACATAACGTTGGCCTCCTGGCGGTTGACGCAGGCGGTGAGTTCTTCGGTCTCGGCGTCTGAAATGCGCTGCGCGGCCAGCGAGGCGCAGTAAGGTTCGTAACCGACGCGAAACTCCATCACCTGGAGGACGTCCCGGATGTTTTCGGGATTCAGGCGCGCGGGTTCGGGAATGTGAGCCGGATGGTTGCTGACGAAAGTCCCCATCCCCGGGACGGTGTAGACTAAGTTGCCTGCCTTCAGGAGATTTATGGCTTCGCGCACGGTCGAACGGCCTACGTTGAAAGCCGCGGCGAGTTCCGTTTCCGTATATATCCGCTCTCCCGGCCGCCAAAAATCAGCCTGAATTTTTTCCCGCAGCGCTTCAAATACGACGACACTTCTGCTCTTTCGCTCCAAAGGTTTGAAAACAGCTTCCATAAAAAAATATCTCCAAAGTTTTATGATGTCAGACATCTGATATTGTATGCAAAAAAATAAATTTGTCAAGGAAAAAGGCAGAGGTTCCAGTGCCAACGCATCAAATGTCAGATAAGAGTCTGAGCAGACAGTTATCATTTTGGAGAGCGATTTTACCCATTCCGTGAAGCATTTTGAGAAATCGTCTGGCGATGACATCGACACGACTCTTTTATAGCGCCTCTCAAAATCATGCACAAAGTTCAGGCACATAAAACACTGTAAAAACTAAATTTAGTATCGAAAAGTTTGTACAGAAAAGAGCCAACGGCTCTAATGGCGCCATGAGATGGGATGCCATTAGGCAATTCAAGAAAGGTACGGAAAAATTACTCCTTACGCCTGGCGAACATTTCTATATCGTTGAAACCATCAGCCCCGCTGATAACCGATTTTTATGAAAAATCTGGCTTCACTCTCGTAGAGAAAAAACCGAACGATGAGTGGACGGACAGCACGATCATGGAAGTACGATGGGAACTCTTAAAATAAGAAAGATATGAGATCTTAGTTCTCATATTTAGCGCTGAGGGCTTTGACAGTATGTTTCAGCAAAATTTCAAAGATGTCTTTATTTGAATTATTAACAGCGTACATTAACGCTGTCCTTTCATTTTTATCCTTTGCATATATATCCGCTTCATGATCCAATAAAGTTTGAATGACTTTTGCGTTGTGGTTTTGATAAGCGGCATATATTAGCGCTGTTTTGCCGTACTTATTGGCAATGTTTATATCTGCTCCATGTTTGAGTAAAACAGAAATGACTTCTGGATTAGTATTGTTGCCGGCAGCCAAAATCAATGCTGTTTCGCCATTTTTATTGGTTGCGTTCACATCCGCATTGTGATCAATAAGAGCTGTTATGATTTCCGGATTTGAGTTATGAGCAGCGGCAAACATTAATGGCGCCATATCAGCGTCATCTCTTGCGTTTACGTTTGCATTATTTTCTAATAATTCAACAATAACTTCCAAGGTAGAATTGTTTTTAATAGCTTGCATTAACTCTTTTTCTTTGTCTGTTAAAATATTTATCACCTTTCTTTGCTGTTTTGTTCGTTTTTTATGTCATCTTTCTTTTACGCCCGCCTTTGATTCCCAATAGCCATCTTCAGGAGTGGCTACACGCAGGAAAGTTTCAGTTTTATTGTGCCCGCTGGTCAATACTATCATATAACTAACGACGTTACAAAATCAAATGATAAAACTATTTCAAACGTCTGTAAGCTGTACGTATACAAATAAATCTCAAGACGCGGGAAAACTGCGAAAAAAAACTCTTGCATATGCAGAAGAAACCTTGAGAGCCAATCCTTTTGAGGTTTAAATCGCAGGGTTCTAAATTGCTCTTTTGAAACAGGTTTTGATTTTCCTCTTTACAAAAGTTTGTAAAATTGGTAAACTTTCTCAGGTTCGGCTTTTATCGGACACACAGCCGCACACATAGATATTATTTGTAATCTTAATGTTTTACAGGCTATTTTTTATTTTTGTCCGATTCCCGCCGCCATTCCCGTTTTTCATGCGCGCCGGTAGCTCAGCTGGATAGAGCGAAGGCCTACGGAGCCTTAGGTCATGGGTTCAAATCCTGTCCGGCGCGCCAAAACCAATTTTCCACCGTTTCTTACAGTTGTTCAGAGTTCAAAGAAGTGTTAATATAGCGGGCAAAAGCCCGCTATATTTTTTTATTGTTTTTCACAATCAGCGTGTAAACCACGAACAAGTTTGTAGGATTTTTGTGAGTTAATAAAAAATGGGAGGAATGAATATGATTGTTTTTGAGAGCCCAGGGAAGCAAAACACCGAGGCGGCGGTCAAAATTGCGCTGGAGGAAGCCCAAAAGCGCGGTATCGAACATATCGTGGCTGCGTCATCCTCCGGCTATACCGCGGATTTTTTCAGGAACGCGAAAGGCTTCAATATCGTTATAGTCCGAGGCACATACGGGTACAGGAATCCGGATGGCAGTCCCATGAGCGATGAAAAATATCAGGAACTTGTAAATTGCGGTATGAAAATCGTAACCGCCGCGCATTGCCTGAGCGGCGCCGAGCGGTCGCTTTCCGCGAGTTTTTCGGGAACATACCCGGCGGAAATAATGTCCCACACCTTGCGCATGTTCGGGCAGGGGGCAAAAGTTTGCGTTGAATGCGCGGCCATGGCCTGCGATTGCGGGGCTGTCCCCACTGGAACGCCGATTATTTCGGTTGGCGGCGCCAATAATGGCGCGGACACCGTTTTTGTCATGAAAGCTTCATACACACACCGGATATTGGAGACAAAAATTTGCGAGGTGCTTTGTAAACCTACTTTGTAAGGCCTATCTCGTGAAAACCGCGTTGGTAAATAATGTGTTTTCGCGGTCAAAATTAAGCTTTATCTCGTTGGTGGGGCCGTTTCTGTTCTTGGCTATGTTGAGAAACGCCTCGCTGTTGTGCTCCGGGTTTTGTTCCCCTCCGTAATAGTCGGGACGGTAAAGCATCATCACCACGTCCGCGTCCTGCTCTATCGCGCCCGAATCACGGAGGTCGGACAGCAGCGGCTTCTTCTCGCTGCGGGACTCAACGCTTCTTGATAACTGCGAAAGCGCGAGTACCGGACATTCCGTCTCCCTCGCGACCGCTTTAAGCGTCCTTGATATTTCCGCAACTTCCTGTTGCTTGTTGTCATAACTTCTTCCGCTGGAATGATTCATCAACTGCAAATAATCAACTATTATAAGCCCGAGGTCCTCGTGCTTTGACCTGAACCTCCGGCAGCGAGTCCTGAAATCCATCGTCGTGAGCGTTGAGCTGTCATCTATGTAAAGCGGCAAAGATTCCAGCTCTCCGGCTGATCTCACGAGCTGAGTCCACTCGTTTGAGCTCAGCATTCCGGTATGTATCTTGTGCGAGTTCACCCTGCCCCCGCTACTCAACATGCGCAGCACCAACTGGTCGGCGGACATTTCGAGGCTGAATATCAGCACCGGCACTTTCGTCCTCTGGGATTTCCGCGTTATTGAGCCGCCGAATTGCGCGATATTCAAAGCAAGAGCCGTTTTTCCCATTGACGGCCTCGCGGCTATTATATTCAGGCTGCCTTTTTGAAACCCTCTCGTTATATGGTCAAGATCCGCAAAACCGGAATTGAAGCCCTCAAATTCCGCTCCTTTGCTCTTGTATTGCGTCTCTACCCGGTCGAATGTCCCGCCCCTTAAAATTTCGTAAATGGATTTTACGCTCGAACTGCTTCTTTTCTGCGCTACCTCGAAAATTGCCCTTTCAGCTTCGTCCAGCACTTCCGCGATGTCCATTCCCGTGGAGTACCCTAATCTCACGATGTGGTTCCCGGCTTCGATGAGCCTGCGCTGCATGGAATGTCCCTTTATTATGTTCGCGTGGTACGCCGCGTTCGCGGTCGTGGGGACTTCGTCTATCAATCCCGCTATGAACGGCTGCCCTCCGAGTTTTTCGAAAATCCCGCGCCTCGCTAATTCCTCGCCGATCGAAACCATATCAACGGGCTTGCGGCTCTGGTGCAGTTCGTATACCGCCTGGAACATCTCGATATGATTGACGTCATAAAAGTCCTCCGATACCAAAATTTCAAGGATATCGGAGAGCGCCTCGGAGTCGAGCAGGCAGGAGCCGAGGACAGCGCGTTCGGCGGTTAAATTGAAAGGCGGTATGCGGTCATAAACCGGCAACTATTTAGCCACCTCAACGATCAGGGTCATTTGAGCGTCCACTTCACGGTAAAGGCGCACTATGACCGGAAATTCCCCCGCCTGTTTCACGGCTTCGGGGAGTTTTACGTCACGTTTATCTATGTCCAGTTTATACAAAACTTTTAAGGCTTCCGCCACCTGAGAGTTCGTGACGCTGCCGAAAAGTTTGCCTTTTTCACCCGCGCTTACATGGACGGTCACCGTCTTGCCCTGGATTTGTTTTTTTATTTCTTCAGCTTCTTTTTTCAGTTTAGCTTCCTTCGCTTTTTCGCCCCTCTTGCGCGAGTCCACTTCGGCTATCAGGTTGGAAGTCGCTTCGAGCGCCAATCCCCGCGCTATAAGATAATTGCGCGCGTATCCGTCCGCAACCTCCGCTTTGTCTCCTGACTTTCCGAGTTTGTTTACATCTTTTATGAGTATCACTTTCATTTGTTAACCCTCCGTATTTTTTCCCTCAGATTGACCGTAATGTCAATTATCCCGATTATGATAAGCCCCATTGAGAAAACCGGTATGAACAGCAGAATGAATAAAATCGCAAGGCGCGCCCAATGGGAAAAATTCCTGTGCAACATCCAGCACCAGACAAAACCAAGCCCCTGAATGAAAAACATCACGCTTGTCAGAACTTTCAGGTTGACCTCCGCGCTGAGAAGTATTCTGGACGAACCGGAAGCGTCGAACAACGTAATAAAAAATGCCGTAAAAAACGCCGCCAACAGGCTGCGGGGGAAAGACCACTGCCCAAATGGCGGCAATGGGTGAATTGGCTCTATCGCAGCCGCGCCGGATGAAGCGGCGTTTATCTTTTGCCTTCTGCTCTCTATCTTTGATACCAGAAAATAAGTTACGAGCGCGTCGAGCCCGGAGGCCATGATAAGAAAAGACGGGGTCATCAGGCTTAGCTGCTGCGCTATTTTTTGAAAAATATCCTCCGAAGCGGCGGAAGCGTTTATGGATTTCATAATGGAGCTCACGGCATTTTCATTTAGCGTAAACGGGTTTATCCCATCGGTATACATCGTGAAGCCCATAAACATAAGCTTGGATATGAGCGCGGCGGCAATAAGCCCAAAGATCGCTTCTCCCGCCGAGTTAGTTTTTCTTACCGCCAACGCGAAAACAAACCCTAAAAACCCCGCGCCGAAAATAAATGACGCCGCCCCCGCCGCTCCGAACGGCAAAAATAACATCGCGGCAACGAACGCAACGGCAAGAAAAGCTTTATATGTTCCCTGCCTCACTCCTATCAGCGATATGGGAACAGGCGCCATCAGGGCTACTGCCAGGCCAATAATCGGCATGTATATCCCTGAAATAAACAGAAAAACGGATAAACAGCTTAGCCGAAGCCACTCGATATATTGAACAAAAGGAGGGAGAAGCCTTTTGTTCGGCCCCTCCCCCTTGTCTTCATTCCTGAACATCCGCTAATCAAGCGAGAAGGGAAGCAATGCCATAAAACGCGCGCGCTTGATGGCTTCTGTCAATTGGCGCTGATGTTTGGCACAACTGCCGGAAATACGTCTTGGAACGACCTTCCCTCGTTCGCTGATATATTTACGAAGTTTCTCCACGTCCTTATAATCAACTTTGTCAGATTTCTCCACGCAATAATGGCAGAACTTTGGGCGTCTTTTGCCCATTCCGCCGCCGCGGCGCATTCCTCCGCGCCCCGGGCGTTCATCCCTGTCTTTATCCGCTCCGCGTCCGTTGAAGCGGTCGCCGGAACTTTTCTCTCCACTCACTTTTTATGCCCTCCTTATGAAAAGAAATCCAATCAAAACGGGATCTCGGGGTCAAGTCCCCCTTCTTCCCCCAAATCTATTTCGGAAATATCGGAAATAAATTCATCGTCGCTGAATCCGTTCTCTCTCACGCTGCGTCCTGTCTTAGCCTGAGGTTCGCGGTCGTAACTCCTCTCTCCGCCGTCGTCTCTTTTAGAACCGACGAATTGCACCGCAGAGGCGAGAATATCCGTGGTATAGCGCTTTCCCGATCCGTCTTTGGCTTCGTAGCTTCCGGTCTGTATACGCCCTTCAACCAACACTCCGGTACCTTTTTTGAGATACTTGCCGCAAAATTCGGCAAGAGCCCCCCAAGCTACCACGGGGATATAATCGGCGCCTTCCTTGAGCTCTCCGTTCTGGTCTTTCCAGCTATAATTTACTGCGACGTTAAAACGGGCGTACGCGCGCTTGTTCAGCGTGTAGCGCAGCTCAGGATCACGCGTGACATTACCTATCAGTATAGCTTTGTTGAAACCCCTCATTATTTGCACCTCATTTGTCAAGTAAAATCAACATCAGACGCCAAATATTCGGGCGCAAACCAAGCACTCGCTTGAGCTCAAATGTCTGCGCGGGTTCAAGTTTGAAAGTGAAAAGGACATAATAGCCCTCATTTTTCTTCTGAACCTCATAAGCAAGGCGTTTTTTGCCAAGCACTTCAGTCTTGGCCATCTCTCCTCCAAGACTGCGCACGACCTCTTCAACTTTTTCAGCCTCTTCTTTAGGCTCGTCAATATCCGGATTCATCAGTACCATTATTTCGTACAGCCGCACGCTACTCACCTCCTCCCTATGGACTATGCGGACTTTTCATTTTTTCGAAAAGTCAGGGCACGTAAATTGAAATTATATGATAATTTCATATTAAGGGCAAGGGCTGAATTGTCTTATAAAAAACTTTGGAGAAAATAAAAACTATTGGGGTTGTAACAAAAGTCACTGAATGACTAATCCAACCACTATATATTGTGGCAAAGCCGCGTCGTATACACAATATATTGCGGGAGCGCGGGCGTCTCGCCCGCTTTCGTTACAGCCCCAATAGTTTTTTGTTTTTTAATTGCGCATTGAATACGAAATTATTTTTTGGAATTTAAGCGCCTCAAAATTTCCATATAATCATCCACGCCGAGAATCCGAGGGTTGCTGGCATTACTGAGGTTTTCGAAGGATTTTACGGCTATCTCCCGGTGCTGGGATTCGGGTATCCCGAAATCAGAGAACGGAGGGATCCCGACATCATCGGACAGTTTCCTTACCTCCGCGACAGCGGCGTCCGCCCCTTCCTTGCCGGAAGCGTAAGCCAGCCCCATCGCCCGCGCTACCCGCGCATATTTTTCGATACAAAAATCTTTGCTGTAGTCCATTACCTCCGGCAGGCATACGGCGTTGCAAACGCCGTGCGGCTTGTCGTACATGCCGCCGAGGGACTCCGCTATGCAGTGCACCGCGGCGACGTCCGAATGGCTGAACGAGATCGCGGCCAACAGGCTCCCCATCAACATGCCTGCCCTCGCTTCGATGTCGCCGCCATCCGTTACTGCACGCCTCAGATATTTGGACACGAGTTCGACCGCATACAGCGCAACCGCGTTCGCGATTGGCTCCGCGCATGCGCCCGTGTAGCCCTCTATCGCGTGCGTGAGGGCGTCCATCCCCGTCGCGGCTGTAAGAGCCCGGGGCATCGAAACGGCAAGCTCCGGGTCGCAGAGGGCAACTTTAGCGGCTATTTTGACGCTGCGGAGGGTGAATTTTGTTTTCTTCGCGCAATCCGTTATAACCGAACTGAACGTGACCTCCGACCCGCTGCCCGCTGTCGTCGGAACGGTGATTATCGGGAGCGTTTCGCCGGGGATTTTTTCAACTCCTCTGAAATCTTGAATGACCCCCTCATGGGTCGCCATGATGCTGACGCCCTTCGCGCAATCTATCGGGCTGCCTCCGCCTACCGCGATAAGAGAGGCGCTTTTCATTTTTCGCGCTATGGCCGCTCCCGCGTGTACATTTTCATCCCTCGGATTGGGCGCGACATCATCGAAAATATCGTAGGAAATACCGGCATCATCCAACGGTTTTGTGACCTTTTTCAGCAAACCGGAGGCAACGATTCCCTTATCCGTTACTATAAGAGGTTTTTTTGAAGATAAAAGCGAAATTTCCTCCGCTATCCCGGAAATACAGCCGATACCGTATTCGATCCTCGTTGGCAGCACAAAACTGAATGTTTTCATAATATCCATCAATGTCATCTCATTTCCTTGATTTTTATAGCGCCTCTCAAAATCATGCACAAAGTTCAGGCACATAAAACACTGTAAAAACTAAATTTAGTATCGAAAAGTTTGTGCAGAAAAGAGCCAACGGCTCTAAACCACGCTCCAGCGTTTTTCAACTATCCTCAGCAGGAAGCTCGTCGCGCTTGTCATTAAAAGGTAAATCAGGCCGACGGCGATAAAAGTCTCAAAGGAAGCGTAAGTCGCGCTGCGCACCTGCTGCCCCACCATTGTAAGCTCGGCTATGGCAAGGGTCGAAAGTAACGACGACTCTTTTATCAGAGTGACAAATTCATTCCCCATCGCCGGGAGCATATTGCGCAATGCCTGCGGGAGTATTATGAACCGCATGGTTTTTCCGTAAGAAAGCCCCAGCACCTTTCCCGCTTCCCATTGCCCTTTTGGTATCGCCTCTATTCCTCCGCGGACCAATTCTCCGACGTAACCGGAAGAATTTACCGAAAGCCCTATCACGCCGGAAACAAATGCGGAAAGGTTTATCCCTATGGAAGGGAGCCCGAAATATATAAGAAAAAGCTGTATAAGCAGCGGGGTTCCTCTTATTATGTATATGTAGCCCGCGGCGATGCCGCTTATGAAACGGTTTGGCATGACCCGCGCCGCCCCGACGATTATCCCGAAGATCGTTCCGAAAAGCACTGCCAGGGCGGAAACCTGGATGGTCACTAACGCGGCCCTGAATAACAACGGCAGGCGCGGGATTACGACAGAAAAATCAAGCGACATGGAAAATTCCCTCCATCCTCTGAAGAAACTGCTGAGTGCGCGCCATTTTAGGGTATCGGAAAATTTCGCTGGGGGGGCCTTGTTCTATTATCTTCCCTTCGTCCATGAACATTACCCTGTCCGAAACCTGGTTAGCGAAAGTCATCTCGTGGGTGATTATCAGCATTGTCATTCCAGTATGCGCGAGCGACGCTATGACTTCAAGCACTTCCCCGACTAATTCCGGGTCAAGCGCGCTGGTGGGCTCGTCAAAGAGAAGGATGCGGGGCTTCATGGCAAGCGCGCGGGCTATCGCCACGCGCTGCTGCTGCCCTCCGGACAGTTGGCGCGGGCGGGAATTGACCTTGTCTTCAAGCCCGACGCGCTCAAGAAGCGCGAGGGCGTTTTTTTCGGCTTCTTCCCTGCTCATGCCGAGTATGTTGACAGGTGACAATGTGAGGTTTTCGAGGACGGAAAGGTGAGGGTACAAATTGAACTGCTGAAATATCATGCCGATGATCCGCGCCCTCTCGCTGTTTGAGTGCCGCGAACCGTCGAAACGCTCTCCGAAAAAGTAAATCTCCCCGCTGTCTATCTCTTCAAGCTCGCACAGACATCGGGCAAGGGTGCTCTTGCCGGAGCCGCTCGGCCCTATCACGGATATCGTCTCTCCTTCGTCCATTGAGAAAGATATGTCGTCTAAAACTAAAAGATTGCCAAAAGTCTTTCGGAGATTCTTCACTTCGGCCGATTTTTTTACAGACAAAAAAACTCCTCCGTTTCCGCGCTGTAAAAATCTATTTCCGTTCGGCGCAAGCCGCCGTTTTAAATTTCAATCCGTTTTCATACGTCGGGCCGAAGCCTCCGCTCAGTTTTCCCTTGTCATAATGCGCGCCGCATATATATTGGTCCGCGCGGAGAAAAGACCTGCCAAGCTCGCTCAGGCGCATTTCAAGCCTGAAATGGGCTATCTCTCCCGCTTCTGTCGCCCACGGGCGGATAACGCAAAGAGGAGCGCCGCTGTTCGCCTCGTTTTCCGCGCGGGAATCGTAAAAATCCTGGTCCGCAGTTATCTCGGCCCACGGGAACAACTCGCGGAAGCGGTAAACGAACGGCAGATCAGGATCAATAAAAAACGGCCAGTCATATATATGCTGCTTTCCTCCCGCGGGATCGGTAATGTTGATTTTGAGTATTCCTCTTCCGGTCGGGCGGTTAATGTTCTCCTCGGCAATTATGAAAAGCCTGTGGTTCCCGCTCTCTATAATGTCCATCCACGGGCGGTCAATGGCAAGCCTGCTGAGGTTTGGGCTGTACGATGGGATTTCACAGATGTTCTTCGCGGCGTATTCGTTGAATTCCTGCGCTTTTGGAACGGCAATGCTCCACTCGGCCCCTGAAAAAGTTATATTATCTTCCCTCAGGTGCTCCCAGAACACTTTACCCGCGCTGCTGTCGTGAACCATTATCAGAACGGGGATCGAGTGCTGGAACCAATATATCAGGTTATCGTTGCTTCCGCTGCAAACGCAGGCGTCTTCGCTGCCGCTCTCGCCAACGGAATAAACTTTGACCCCAAGAATGCGCGATGGGTTATAGGACGGCCTGTATATTTCAATATGCCCGTCAATTCCTGTGACGCCCGATATCTGTTCCCTGAATATGAACTCGGTAAGTCCGTCCGCTATGCGGCCTACAGAATATATTCCGGTTCTGTTATTTTTCATCTTTACCTCGTCAAAAAATTATTCAATAAACTCGTAAACTTAGTATATCATGACTATGGCATAACGTGTTTTTTATCGGACGGCAAAAAAATCAGCAAATCAAATTGCTTAAATCGCTCAATTTTGTTTAGATAAAATATTTTCAATGCAGTACCGTTTCGTTTATAATTTAATAATTAAGCGCCGTAGGCAGAGGAGTGCAAAGCCAATGAACGTGAAGCAGGCGGAGAAGATGATCAGGTCCATAGCGAACGCTATTTCAAAAAATAAAGAATGGCTGACCAAACTTGACGTGGCTATAGGCGACGGCGATCATGGAATAAACCTGGCATTGGGCTTTGAAAAGGCGAAAAGGCGCCTCGGCGAGCATGGACTGCCCTCCGAAGTTTTTAAGGATGCGGCGATGGCGCTGATGAGCGTGGGCGGTGGTTCTTCGGGCCCCATTTTTGGAAGTTTTTTTGTAAAAATGGCCATGAGGTTCAGGAACGCGGAGGAAATCTCCCCCGAGTTGTTCGCGGAGGCGTTTTCCGATGGTGTGAACGGAGTGGCGACGCTGGGCAAGGCGGCTGCCGGGGATAAGACAATGCTCGACGCGCTCGCCCCCGCTTGCGAGGCGTATAAAACCGCGGTTTCCGAGAAAAGCGATATGGTTTACGCGCTGACTAAAGCGCTTGAAGCGGCAAAACAGGGGGCGGAGGACACTATTCCGCTTATTGCGAAAAAAGGCAGGGCGGGATTTTTAGGGAAAAAAACAAAAGGGCACAAAGACCCGGGCGCGGCCTCTGCTGCCCTTATTATTGAAGCTATGCTTGAATCCTTCCTTTAATTCAGTTCCAGGTGAATGAACCTGCGAGTGTCGTAAGAAATTATTTTAAGGCTATATTCTTCCGCGATTTTCATGCTCTCCCGCAAGAGGTCCTGATAATTTTCAGCCGATATATCCGCCGCGCATCCGGTCAGGTGCTTGCTCGTTTTTACTCCTCCCGACGCGGCGTTGCGCGCGGGGCATCTCCAACCGCTGTTTACTGTGAGCGGCATTTTTATCCTGCTCCGTATCATATCAAGAACTATCACGATAACGGCGGGCAGGGCGCTGTCCGCGCCAAGCCCGCAGCCGCATTTGCAAACGAACTCCTCAATCACGAAATATCTCGGCTTGTACCATGTTTTAAAGGTCATTGTCTTCATTGTTTCCCTTCCGTTATTTTTCCTTCGAGGGCGCACACCTGACAGCGGGCAAGCTTTTCTATCGCGCCTCTCAGCTCTTTAAGCTCCTTTTCGAGCCTCAGCAGGACGAAACACGCGACGCAGACGGCAAACCCCGAACTCATGAAACTTTCTATCATTTTCTCATTCATAATCAATAAACCTCCTTAAAGACAACGCGCGATAACGCGCGATGGAAAAGACAAAAGATTAAAGACAAATGCGGGCGGCAAAATGCCGCCCGCGATTTTTTGCCTTTGTTTTCAATTGCTACAGTCCGCTGATATCAACATACGTCAAACTCAGGGGTGTGACGAACGCGGCGGACTTCGGAGCCCCTATATCAAGGCTGAATATACCTTTGTTGGCATAAATAGTGTCCATCGCGGTTTTTATGCTCTCAGGGCTTTTCGTATCGTCACTGAGGGGAACCGATATTGTGACGTTTTTTTTGTCGTTTAGCGCGTTTTCAAATATGAGCCTTAAAGTTCTTTCCGCCATTTTTTTTCCTCCTTTTTATATTACCTGATCGTTTTCGGTAACCGTCACGGCTACCGTCGGCCTGGTGAGAAGCCCTCCTATGGCGCCCGCCACGGCGCTTATGACTCCCGCGTTACAGCCCGGCATCAGGTTGCCGAAGCTTATGCTTTTCCTTATCATCGCGCCATTAGCCTGATTAGTTCCGGCGTTAAGGGTCAATGTGAAACGCGCGCTCTTTGGTACTCTTACTGCTGCCATTGTTTTTTCCTCCTGTAAGAAATTTTTTTTAACCGGCTTCGCCGGCCCCTGCGCAAGGCGTTTATATTATTTCTTCAAGGGGAAAATCCAGCAATACGCATATCCGGCAAATACCTTGCGGACATAAGGAGTGAGGAGTTATGAGTGAGTAGTGAGTAGTGAGTAGTGAGTAGTTAGGAGTGAATAGTGGTTAGTGGTTAGAAAAGACGAAAAACCGTAGGGGCGGCATCTTGCCCGCATTTTTTTTGTCCTTCAAGCAATCGTCAAAGGCGAGTGTCATACATCTGCTTTAACGCGGTTTGCAATGTTTGTGAAAGGTTTATGCCCTGTGTTCCCGCCCAGTCTTTGAGCCATGACGGAAGCGTGATGTTTGTCTTAACGACACGGTTATCAAGTTCATTTTTAATAATATCGGGGAAAATCGTGACCGGCATGATAATCCCACCTTCCGGTATTTCTTCAAATGGTGGGAGCGTAACAGAGGGCAATATGTCACCATCCTGCTCCATACTGTAAATATGCAAACCCAACGCCTCCGATGCCATACGCTCCGCATGAGGAAGATTATCGCCCATTGAGGTACAACCTGGCAAATCAGGCCAATAAACTCCATAACTTCCATTGGTTGATGGTTCAAAAACCGCATAATATGTGAGTTTACGCATTATCAAGATCTCCTTTAAGGTTCTAATCCCGCTTGTTTCCAGATATTTTTGAGCGTGAACGGTGGTATGTCGCCTGAATGGTTCGCTACCGTAACTTTTCCCGACTTGACGGGGTGTTTTAATTGGATATGGGATGTCGCTTTGCCCGGCAATTTGTACCACCCGTCAGCGCGGAGCCTTTTCAAAACCTCATTAACTCTCACAGCGCCACCTCTTTACCGCCTATTATTACACTCCTAAATTATACGCGCGTCAAGCTGTTTGTGTCTTATCGCGAACAATTCCGCGGAGCTGGGTAGCTGGAGGTTGATTATTTTTTTATTTTTTCTTTCGGGTGATTCCTCAGCTTCACTGTTGCGTTTGCGATTTTTTTTGGC
>Ga0099364_10001627_pt1 | contig 36655 bp, 31 predicted proteins | sample TergutTh196P3_FD_73070 | JGI IMG/M metagenome (GOLD analysis project Ga0099364, IMG submission 73070) | Microcerotermes parvus P3 segment gut microbial communities from Pointe-Noire, Republic of the Congo - Th196 P3 | ecosystem: Host-associated > Arthropoda: Insects > Digestive system > Gut ... | reverse complement strand
GGTATATTCTGACGGCAGTTATTTGGGGCAGGTCACTGTTTCGGATAAACCAAAGCCGGGCAGTAAGGAAGCTGTCTCCCGTTTAAAAAAACTTGGCCTTGAAGTTATAATGATCACAGGCGACAGTACTGAAACTGCAAATGCAATCGCAAAGGAAGTGGGAATAGACCGGGTTCTTGCAGAAGTCCTCCCTGGGGACAAGGCTGCCGAGGTAAAAAAACTGCAGGGCGAGGGTTATATAACAGCGATGGCAGGGGATGGCATTAATGATGCGCCTGCCCTGGTTCAGTCTGATATTGGGATAGCCATAGGCAGCGGCACAGATGTTGCAATGGAAAGCGCAGATATTGTTTTAATGAGAAGCGATCTAATGGATGTTCCCACAGCTATTAACTTAAGCAAGAGGACCATACGCACCATAAAGCAGAACCTTTTCTGGGCCTTTGCGTATAACACACTTGGCATTCCTGTTGCAGGGGGGCTTTTGTACCTCTTTGGGGGACCCTTAATGAACCCCATGTTTGCCGCTGCCGCAATGAGCCTAAGTTCAGTATCTGTTGTTTCAAATGCCCTGCGTTTAAAGAGGTTTAAATCTGATAAATAAGGTCTATATATAGTACAGATCTGCCTTGTAATTTTTGCTGTTGTCCAGAATATCCTGCAGGGTGATACTATCCAGGTAATCTTTTATTGCCTTTTCCAGCCCCCGCCATATAGGCAGGGTTTGGCAGAAGCCGCTTCGCTCGCAGCGGTTAGGATCATCCTCCAGGCAGGATACAGGGCATAAACCGCCTTCGGCTATTCTAAGTATGTCCCCGGCTGTGTATTGATCCGGCTCTTTTGCCAGCATATAGCCGCCCTTATTTCCGCGGTTTGTGCGCAGTATATCCGGATGGTTTAAAAGGGGGACAAGCTGTTCCAGGTATTTTTTTGAAATTCCCTGCCTTTTGGAAATATCTTTAAGGGAAATAAAACCTTCATCTTTATGTTCCGCAAGATCCAGCAGCATGCGGAGGGAATACCGTCCCTTTGTAGATATTTTCATATTCTTTATGGCTTAAGCTTAGTGTGAAAATGGTGTATAATCAAGGATATGTATAAGGTACCCAAGTCTTATATTGCAATCGTCTTCAGTCTTTTTCTAATAATTTCATCTTGCGCTAATACTGGAGTGAATAATACCGAAATAATTAAGTTCTCCTCTTTCCGGGATGTGCCGGAAGTGACGGAAGCAGAAATCAGAGCCATTGAGGTATTACAGGGTCAGAGGCTTTCTTTTGTAGTTGGGAACCTTCAAAGTACTGAAACATTCTATAATATGCACGGAGAAATCCGGGGTTTTACCGCATTGCTATGTGAATGGCTTACTGAGCTGTTTGGCATATATTTTGAGCCAAAAACCTATGAGTGGGACGAATTATTAAGAGGTCTGGAAAGCGGTGAAATTGATTTTACAGGGGAACTAACTGCATCGGCAGAAAGGCGGAGATCCTATTTTATGACCGATGCCATAGCAAACCGTTCCATTGTATATTTTAATATTGTTGATTCACCGACGCATTCCTGGATTGCCCGAACCCGTCCCCTGCGTTATGGATTTCTCGATGGTGTAATAACATACGATGATGTTCTTTCCCTTAGCTACCTGGACTTTGAACCTTTTTTTGTTGACACCTACGAGGAAGCTTATGAACTGCTGAACAGCGGGGCAATCGATGCTTTTTTTGAAGAACACACAGCGGAAGCATTTTTTGAACATTATACCGATCTAGTCATCGAAAACTTTTTTCCCCTGATTTTAACGCCTGTCTCCCTGACAACCCAAAATCCTGCCAATGAGCCTGTTATTTCCATTATGCAGAAAGTTTTATCCCACGGCGGGATTCGGTACCTGGCAGAACTCTACAAGATGGGAGATTATGAATATACCAGCAGTAAATTGTTTACTCGGCTAAGCGAAGCAGAACTCTCTTATCTGGGAGGTAACCCGGCAGTAAGGTATCTTGCAGAGCATGATAATTATCCCATTAGTTTCTATAATACCCACGACAGGGAATTTCAGGGTATATTCCAGGATCTGTTAGTCGAAATTCAGCTGCTTACGGGGATTCAGTTTGTTCTGTCAAACAACAGCCAGGATGACTGGGCTGTCTTGTTAAGGATGCTCGAAGACGGGGAAGCATCCATGATTTCTGAGCTTATCAATACCCCGGATCGTGAAGGCCGTTTTCTCTGGCCCCGGAATTCCTATATAACAGATTACCATACGCTTATTTCAAAAATGGAATATCCCAATATCAGAATAAACGAAATCCCGCACACAAGGGTAGCATTGGTGGGAGGCAATGCCCATGCAGAATTGTTTAACAGATGGTTTCCCGATCACCACTATACTTTTAAGTATGACAATTTTGACCTTGCCATTGCTGCTTTGGAACGCAATGAAATTGACATGGTAATGTCCAGCCGTGTCCAGCTGCTTGGCTTAACTCATTTCCAGGAAACTCCCGGTTATAAGGCAAATGTAATTTTTAATTATACATTTGATTCAACCTTTGGATTCAACATAAACGAAACAATTCTCTGTTCCATTATGGACAAGGCACTAGGAGTCATAGATTCCAGGCGCATTGCAGATCATTGGACACAGAGAACATTTGATTACCGTTCACAGCTGGAGCGGGCACGGCTTCCCTGGCTTATTGGCATGCCGCTGATGCTCATCTGCATTTTGTTTCTGGCAGGTTTTATGTATGTGCTAAATATGCAGAAGAAAGTAGCCAGAGAGGCAAATGTGTCAAAGAGTGATTTTCTTGCAAAGATGAGCCATGAGATCCGCACCCCCATGAACGCCATTGCCGGAATGTCAGAACTCTTATTGCGAAGGGAACTGCCTCAGGGTGCCCTGAATGAAGCACAGGATATAAAACAGGCGGCAAATAATCTTATTGCAATAATTAATGATATTCTTGACTTTTCAAAAATTGAAGCAGGCAAGCTGGAAATTATCCCTGCCGGTTATTTGCTTTCATCCCTTATTAACGATACTGCCAATATAATCCGTATGCGGCTGACAGATAAACCTGTCAAGTTTTTTACAAGTATTGATGAGAACCTTCCTGACAATCTTTTGGGGGACGCAGTGCGGATCCGGCAGATAATTCTTAACCTTTTGTCCAATGCAGCCAAGTTTACCAACGAAGGTCAAATTGGTTTGAGCATTAGCCTGGAAAAAAAGGAAAAAACCAGAATATGGCTTAAATTTGCGGTGAGCGATACCGGGATTGGCATTAAACCGGAGGATCAGGCGAAACTCTTTTCGGACTTTATGCAGGTAGATACCAAAAGGAACCGAAACCTTGAGGGAACGGGCTTAGGTCTTTCCATTACCCGGCAGCTCTGTATTGCAATGGGCGGTAATATCAGCGTGATAAGTGAATACGGCAAGGGCAGTGAATTTATAGCTATCATTCCTCAGGAGATTGATCCAAATCTTCCCCTTACACTGGTGGGTAAATTCGATAAAAGGGAGAATTATTCCGGGCAGTCAACAGCAGGGAATGCCATCCCGTTTACCATACCAAAAGCCAGGCTTCTCATTGTGGACGACCTTGCCACTAACCTGAAAGTGGCAGAAGGGCTGCTTGCACCATATAAGGCTGCGGTTGACACTTGCCTGGGCGGAGCAGAGGCCATAGAACTCATTGAGCAGTACGGTTATGATCTGGTTTTTATGGATCATATGATGCCGGAAATGGACGGCATTGAAACAACCGCTCTTATCAGGGAGCGGGGATTTACCATTCCCATAATTGCATTAACTGCCAATGCGGTGTCGGGAATGAAGGAAATGTTTTTGGAGAAAGGTTTTAACGACTTTCTCACTAAACCCATAGATCTTTCCAAGCTTAACGAAATTCTTGAATACTGGATTCCGGCGGAAAAAAGGGAAAATTTATCACAGGCAGAAAATAATGGAGAACCCGCAATTCTCCAAAAAAATAAAAAGCTGGTGATGCTGATAGATGAGAGTCTTGCAAACCTTAGGCTGGGGAAGAATACACTGGATGAAAACTATAGGGTAATTACTGCACCTTCCATGGAAAAAATGTTCATGCTTTTGGAAAATAATGAGCCTGATGTGATTTTAGTATCCAGTAATTTACAAAGTATGTTGAAAAATGATTCAGATAAATTTAGCAGGTGGTCAGACAGGCTGAGCTATATTGATGAACCATTTAATCCGGAAGCTCTTATTACCGCTATTAAAAATCATCTTAATTAAGCCTTATCTAAGCCTGTTGACAAGTATATTTCTATATTATACAATACCTACTAATAACCTAGGATAACTATATAATTCTTATTTATTATTTGTTATCTATTATTTAATGAAGGTGCTTTTATGGAAAAATTATTTCGTGCCGGTATATATGACAGTATTGCCAATGCCATTGGAGCAACCCCGCTTGTCCGCCTGCACAAGATCAGCCAGGGGCTGCCCGGGACTGTACTGGCTAAGCTAGAAGCTTTTAACCCTGCCGGGAGTGTGAAGTGCCGGATAGGGGCAGCCATGCTTGAAGCAGCCGAAAAGAAAGGGAAAATAAAACCAGGCGCGGTGATAATTGAACCCACCAGCGGCAATACCGGCATAGGGCTTGCCTTTGCCTGTGCTGCCAGAGGTTACAGCCTAACCCTGGTTATGCCCGATACCATGTCCATAGAGCGGCGGAAACTTGTGAAGATGCTTGGTGCAGATCTTGTACTCACCCCCGGCAGCGAGGGCATGACAGGGGCGGTTAATAAGGCAAAGGAACTCAATGCAGAAATAAAGGGGAGCTTTATGCCCATGCAGTTTGAGAACCCGGCCAACCCTGAAATCCACCGGCAGACAACTGCTCTTGAGATTTGGAATGATACCAACGGCGGGGTGGATATTTTTATAGCCGGGGTGGGTACCGGCGGAACAATCACCGGAGTGGGGGAAGTGTTAAAACAGAAAAAACCCGGTGTAAAAATTATTGCTGTGGAACCCGAGGCCTCCCCAGTATTATCCGGAGGTAAGGCCGGTCCCCACCGCATACAGGGAATAGGAGCCGGCTTTGTTCCGAAGATACTCAACCGTTCAATCATTGATGAGATTATCACTGTTACTAACGAGGCTGCCTTTGACACAGCAAAAAGACTCAGCCGGGAAGAAGGAATCCTGGCAGGTATATCTTCCGGAGCAGCTGTCTGGGCAGCCGCGAAAATTGCCTCCAGGGAGGAAAATAGGGGCAAAACCATTGTCGTCATACTGCCCGACTCAGGAGAACGCTACCTCTCCACCCCGTTATCAGATACAGAAGAATGATATAAATGTACATTTAAAAGTGACATCTTGCTTTGCAGGCATAACTATATCACCCAGTGAGAGTGCAGAACCTAATTCGGTCAGCTCGACGGTCGATAAACTTTCTTACGCAGGTTCTGACCTGGCAATACTGGCTAATCGCCGTATGCTAACCGAATTAGAACCTGCTCTCTCCACTGGGTGATTGAAAACACGAAGTGATTATAATTACAGCAACCTGCAAAGCACATATCCATAATATAAATGTACATTTGAATAACCGGAGTGTGGTTCATGGGCTTCTTGTCAAAATGCCTTAGGAGGTTTGGGAGGTTACGGATTTTGGAGCATCGGCGTGGAGACAGAAATGTCCTGGCCAGAGCCAGCTACGGAAATGTTCACGTCCGCTTAGCTCCGAAATTCGTGTTCTCCCAGAACCTTCTATGCTTTTAACAGTGCCCATGAACCAATAATATGTTTAATTTAAATGTAGGTTTTTTCCACTGCAAGAGCCAGCTGATCTGCGCAGGATGTGGGGCGTTCTCCGCATTTATTGCCTTTGAGCTTTCTGACCATTTCTCTTACATCCATTCCTTCCAGGAGGATGCCCAGGGCTTTGAGGTTTCCGTTGCAGCCGCCTTCAAAAGTGATATTGTGAACTTTACCGTCTGTAATATCGAAATTTATTTTTTTGGCACAGGTGCCTTCTGTGAAATATTCATGCATTGTTATTCTCCTATTGTTTTCTGATTATAGTTAATTTTGTTACTTTTACCTAGTGTAATTTGCAGTTAAATTAAAGTAAAATAATCTTATATGAAAAAAATGAGCTTCATAAATTTTTTTATTGCTTTCTTTGTATTTTTATTCTGTATTTTTTCCTGTACCGGCTCCCAGCATTCACAGAGCCAGACTGCAGAAGTAATTGTTTTTTTTCCCGGGGACGAAAGTTCAGAATTCGTACAGGCAGAACCTGCACAGGAAGAACCCTCCTACCCCCGAGTTACTTATCTGGATATTGTTGCCGTAGGGGATAACCTGGTACATCATCCGATATTTCAGGCTAGTTATACTGATGGCAGCTATTCCTTTCATTATATTTTTGACCATATAAGGGATTATATACTCTCCTCTGATATTGCCTTTATAAACCAGGAAACCATATTTGGAAACGAGGAACTTGGTTTCTCAGGTTATCCCCGTTTCTCTACACCGCCGGAAATGGGTACTGCTGTTGTAGCTGCGGGCTTTAATATAATTAACTTTGCCAATAACCATGCACTGGACAGGGGGGCGGAGGGTATTATGTCCAGCATAGGATACCTGGACAATTACGATCATGTTTTCCACCTGGGCATACACCGGAACCGGGAAGAACGAACAAACCGCCATGTGATTCTGGATATGAACAATATCACAGTGGGGTTTCTGGCATATACCTTTAGTGTTAACGGCATTGCTTTTCCAGCAGGAAGAGATTACCTGGTGTCCATGATAGACAGGGATATAATGGCAGCGGAGATTAATGCCCTTCGCCCCCTGGTTGATTACCTCATTGTTTCCATGCACTGGGGGGAGGAGTATGCACTTAGGCAAAACAGGGGGCAGAGTGATCTGGCTGCCCTCTTTGCTGAGCTGGGTGTAGATCTTGTAATAGGACACCATCCACATGTCCTCCAGCCCATGGAAATTATCACTAGACCGGATGGGAGACCCATGCCAGTTTTTTATTCACTGGGGAATTTTCTCTCATCCCATTCACGCACCACAAAGGAAGCTCTATTGGGCGGGATCATGTATCTGAGAATTTCCAGGACAGAGTACCTTGATAATATATCCCTGGATGAGTCCATCCAGGAAATTAACCGGGAAATTAATATTGAGGAAATTGGTCTTATTCCCGTGATCACTCACTTTGATATTGACAGAAATAACTTTGGTATATACCCCCTGCATGAGTATACTGATGAACTTGCCTCCCTGCACTGGAGGAGTAATTTTGGTTCAGGGGATCCGGAAATGGATCTGGAGTTTTTTCATAACCTGGCAGAGGAGATCTTTGGCTCAGATCTGTTGCTGCAAAGTGTATCATTTTGAAGACAGTTGTGCCGACGTCGGTACACTAGGTACTCCATATTGTGGTTTTTTTGCGAATTTATCGATTTTATACCACTATATATAGTAGTATATACAAAACTGTATATACTCAAGAATCAAGAGAGGGCATTTGCAAGGTCTTCTATGAGGTCATCCGGATCTTCTATGCCTACGGAGAGGCGGAGTAGTTTTCTGTCTATTCCCCTGGCTATGCGTTCTTCTTCGGGTATATAGGAATGGGTCTGGGTAAAGGGATAGGTCATCAGGCTTTCTGTGCCGCCAAGGCTTTCTGCAAAGAGAATTAAATTCAACCGGCTTAGTACCCTCTCTGCTGTTTCTGAAGAGTCCACAGAAAAAGAAAGCATTCCGCCAAAACCTGTCCCCTGCCTTTTTGAAACTTCAAGGTCTGGGTGATCGGGGAGTCCTGCATAGTATACCTTCTTTACCCTTGCGTGCTGCTTCAGCCAGGCAGCTATTTTAAAGGCATTGTCCTGGGACTTTTCCATCCTGAGGGGAAGGGTCTTAATACCTCGTATAATGAGGAAGGCATCAAAGGGGGAGAGTACTGCACCTGTAGTTTTCTGTATTAGTTTTAGTTTCTCCCCCAGTTCAGAATTTGCAGTAACCAGAAATCCTGCCAGGGTGTCATTATGTCCTCCCAGGTATTTGGTTCCGCTGTGGATCACTATATCTGCTCCCAGTGTAATGGGTCTGCAAAAATAGGGGCTTAGGAAAGTATTGTCTGCCATTAGAATAATTGGCCTTTCCCCAATTATTCTTTTTACACCTGCAATGTCTGTAATATTCATCATGGGGTTTGTGGGGCTTTCTATGAAGATCCCCCTTGTTTTTTCTGTAATGCTTTTTTCTACGGCAGATAAATTTGATGTGTTTATACGGCGAATTTTTAGGCCGTTCTTTTCTGAGATTAAATCAAAATAGCGGAGGCTTCCTCCGTAAAGATCCTCCGATGTAATTATTTCATCGCCAGGGCTAAAGAGTTCCATCATGGCTGCTATGGCTGCCATGCCGCTCGAAAACGCAAGGCCTTCTGTTCCATTTTCCAGTATGGCAATTAACCTTTCTGCATGCTCCCTTGTAGGGTTTTGAACCCTGGAATAATCATATCCTGAACCCTCTCCCACTGCGGAACGGGAAAATGTTGCAGTCTGGTATATGGGTACAGAAACTGCTCCCTTGTTTTGTGATACATCTCTTAATGCATGGAGGCATAGGCTTTCTATTTTCATTTTTACTCCATTGTGTTCTATGTATATTTTATTGTCTAGTAATCATATAGAAATAATATGAATAAAACAAGCCGGAGATGAATTTCCTGGAAAATTTGTATATATTTTTTTTATGGAACAGAATACTTCCGGCAGCGGGAAAAAAGCTTTAATTGCCATGAGCGGAGGGGTAGACAGCTCTGTTGCAGCCTTTCTTGTTAAAAATGAGGGCTATGACTGTATAGGCATAACCATGAAACTGTTTGAGGGGGAGGGTGCCGAAACAGGCAGGGGGAGAAGCTGCTGCTCGCTTGATGATGTAAAGGATGCGGAGAATGCCGCCGCGGTACTTGGCATAGCTCATTATGTTAATAATTTTTCCGGTGACTTTAAAAAAAATGTAATAGATACTTTTGTTGAGTCCTATATAAAAGGCACAACTCCAAACCCCTGTATAGATTGCAACCGTTATTTGAAATTTGACAGGCTTCTTTTAAGGGCAAAGGAGCTGGGCATGGATTATATTGCAACAGGGCATTATGCAATTATAGAAAAAGACAGTGATTCCGATTTGTTCATATTAAAAAAAGCAAAGGATCTTAAAAAAGATCAAAGTTACTTTTTGTATTCCATGACCCAGGAGCAGCTCTCCCATACCCTCTTCCCTCTTGGCTCTCTGGAAAAAAATGAAGTCCGCATTATTGCAGAAAAACTTGGATTTAAGAATGCCCATAAAGAAGAGAGCCAGGATATCTGCTTTGTACCAAACGGGAATTACGGGGAATTCATTGAGAGGTATACAGGTCAATTATCTCCTGAGGGAAATTATATTGACCTGGAAAACAATATCCTGGGAAAACATAAGGGCATAATCCGCTATACCATAGGGCAGAGGAGGGGGATTAATATTTCCCTCAATAAACCCATGTATGTACATTCGAAAAATATTATTGATAATACCGTAACCCTCTCTGAAGACAAGGACCTTTTCCGTAAATCTTTACAGGCAGGGGACTTTAACTGGATAAGCGGGAAACCTCCTTCCGGCAGTATCAGAGCCAGGGTAAAAATAAGGTATAACCAGAGTGAGCAATGGGCGGAGATAAAAATGGCAGAAAACAATACTGTATATATTGAGTTTGATAAGCCACAGAGGGCCATTGCCGCCGGGCAGGCAGCAGTCATCTATGATGGTGATACAGTTCTTGGCGGCGGTACTATATTATGTTAGACTAAGCGGAAAAATAATTCTTCAATATACATAGAGGTACAGTTTAATGCCAAAGAGAACTGACATTAAAAGCATAATGATAATAGGCTCCGGTCCCATAGTAATTGGTCAAGCCTGTGAATTTGACTATTCGGGGACCCAGGCCTGTAAGGCTCTAAGAAGCCTGGGCTATAAAACAATACTTGTAAATTCCAATCCTGCTACAATAATGACAGATCCTGTTACAGCAGATGTAACATATATAGAACCTCTAAATACAGAAAGACTCAGGGAAATAATTGCAAGGGAGAAACCTGATGCCCTCCTGCCAAATCTGGGGGGACAGACCGGACTTAATCTAAGTTTTGAACTTCAAAGAGCCGGTATCCTCGATGAATTTAATGTAGAGGTAATCGGCGTTAAGCTCGATGCCATTAAAAGGGGAGAGGACAGAATTGAGTTTAAAAAGACCATGGATAAAATCGGAGTTGGGATGCCGGGGAGTTATGAAGCCCTCAGTGTGGATGAGGCTGTAGATGCGGCATCAAAGCTGGGCTATCCGGTTGTTCTCCGCCCGGCATATACCATGGGCGGCACCGGCGGCGGCATTGTCTACAATAAGGAAGAACTCATTACCGTTGCAAACAGGGGCATTCAGGCTTCACTTATTGGCCAGGTACTGGTAGAAGAGAGCATTCTGGGCTGGGAAGAACTGGAAGTGGAGGTAATCAGGGATTCCAAAAACCAGATGATTGCAATCTGCATGATAGAAAATGTTGATCCTGTCGGGGTGCATACAGGAGATTCTTTCTGTGTGGTTCCCATGCTTACCATAAATGATGATGTTCAAAATAAATTAAAGGAAATAGCTTTTAAAATTGTTGAGGAGATAGGAGTAATAGGGGGTACCAATGTACAGCTTGCCCATGATCCTCTTACAGGGCGCATAGTTGTCATCGAGATTAATCCAAGGACATCCCGTTCATCAGCTCTGGCTTCCAAGGCCACCGGTTTTCCCATTGCCTATGTGTCTGCCCTCCTGGCTGCAGGTCTGACTCTGGATGAGATCCCCTACTGGAAAGAAGGCACAATGGACAAATATGTGCCTTATGGGGATTATATAGTAATTAAATTTGCAAGATGGGCCTTTGAAAAATTCCCCGGCATAGAAGATAAGCTCGGAACCCAGATGAGGGCTGTGGGCGAAGTAATGAGTATAGGGCGGACCTTTAAGGAAACCTTTCAAAAAGCCATACGCTCCCTGGAAATAGGGAGGAGCGGTCTGGGCTTTGCGAATAATTTTGAAAAAATGAATACCAATGAATTAATGGAAAAAATTACTGTTCCCAACAGCGAAAGATTTTTTATTATATACGAAGCACTGAGGAAGGGGTTGAGCATAGACAGGATATTCGATGCAAGCAAAATAAAGAAATACTATTTACAGCAAATGAAGGAATTGGTAGATCTGGAAAATGAAATTCTCCAATACAAAAAAAGAGTGCTCCCCGATGAACTATTAATTAAAGCAAAGAAGGACGGCTTTGCAGACAAGTACCTGGCTAAACTTCTGGAAGTGCCGGAAGAGTATATCAGGATGCAGAGGAAAATGCTTAATATAAATATGGAATGGGATATAGTACCTGTAAGCGGAGCAGATGCCGAGTATTACTATTCTACGTATAACGGGCTTGGAAAGCTTGGCGGTGAGTTAAAAGCTTCCAGGGATAAAGCAGGCCTCCTGCCCAGGGCTGATAATTCCAAAACTGCAGCCGGAGAAAACAAAAAGATCATTATTCTGGGCGGCGGCCCCAACAGGATAGGGCAGGGTATAGAGTTTGATTACTGCTGTGTTCATACTGCCTTTGCCTTAAGGGAGCTGGGTTTCCAAACCATATTGATCAACTGCAATCCGGAAACTGTTTCCACAGATTACGATACATCAGACAAGCTCTATTTTGAGCCGCTTACGGTGGAAGATGTCCTGTCTATATGCAAACACGAGGATCCCCTGGGAATAATAGTACAATTCGGGGGGCAGACACCCTTAAATATTGCCATGGAGCTAAAAAATGCCGGAGTGCCTGTTCTGGGAACAAGCCCGGAGGTAATTGCCCTTGCCGAGGACAGGGACCTTTTCAGAAAGATGATGGAGAAGATGGACATCCCCATGCCGGAATCCGCCATGGCGTGTAATTACGAAGAGGCGGTGGTGGCTGCAGAACGCATTGGTTACCCTGTGATGGTAAGGCCTTCCTATGTACTGGGCGGACGTGCCATGGAAGTGATCTTCGATAATGAGCAGATAAAAAATTATATACAGGTGAACTCTCAGTACATTTCAGATGATGCTCCCATACTCATAGACCGCTTTTTAAACAATGCCCTGGAATGTGAGGCGGATGCCCTGGCAGACGGAGAGAACGCCTTTATGCCCTGCGTAATGGAGCATATTGAATATGCGGGAATCCATTCGGGGGATTCTGCCTGTTTAATTCCTACTGTTAACATAACTCCCGAACAAATAGAAACGATAAGGACTTATACCCATAAAATTGCCGGGGAGCTGGGTGTAGTAGGGCTGATTAATATTCAATATGCAATACATAACGGTAAGGTATATGTGCTGGAGGCAAATCCCAGGGCATCCAGAACTGTTCCCATAGTTTCCAAGGTCTGTAATTTGAATATGGCAAATATTGCCACGAAGCTTATTATGGAAAAGTATTCGGGAATTAATTCAGACCTGGCAAATATGAAGTCGCCGGAAATTCCCTACTACGGTGTCAAGGAAGTAATGCTTCCCTTTAATATGTTCCCGGAGGTAGATCCTGTCCTGGGCCCTGAAATGAGATCCACCGGCGAGGTGCTGGGTCTTGCCGACACCTTTGGCCTGGCTTTTTATAAGGCGCTGGAAGGCAGTAAAACCATACTTCCCCTTTCCGGCTCTGTATTAATTTCTGTAGATAAGAAAGACAGGGAGGAGTCTGTAAAGGCTGCCAAAGGACTTGAGTCGCTGGGCTTTAAAATTTATGCAACCAGGGGTACCTGCTCTTTCTTAACAGAAAATGGTGTAAAAGCGGAAATTATGAATAAATTAAAAGAGGGAAGGCCGAATATAGAAGATGCCATCATAAACAGGCAATTGGATTTAATTATTAATACTCCAGGCGGCAGTAAGCAGAGTTCCGAAGACGGCTCTTATATTAGAAAGTCTGCAATCAGGTACAATATCCCCTATATGACTACCCTGACGGCTGCTCTGGCAAGTGTAAAGGGGATAGAAGAAAAGCTGAAAAGTACAGGTTCTAGTATTTTCTCCCTGCAGGAGTATCATAAAAGAACTGAGTTCCGGTAAATATTGACAAAATCTGTCCATACCCTATAATCTATATAAAGGAATGTTAATGGAGGCATAAAGTGAAAAGGATATTTTTTCTTATTATTGTATTAATTCTTGTTACCGGAGCAGTTTTTGCCCAGCAGCAGACGCAGCCGCGGGAACAGCAGACAGCTGGTCAAATCAGGCAGAATGCCCAGCAGACCGTTACCAGAACCAGGGAAACTGCTGATGAATTTGAAGCTGCCCTCGAAGATCTAAGAATGCGTAACAATAACAATCATGATTTATCAATTTACCTGCGCATCAGAGGCGAGCTGGAAGCATTGGAAACCATGATCAATAATGAAAGGTTTAATATAGAAGCCCGTCTGGACAGGGATGTAAGGGTGAGCAATGATGTAATGACCCGTCTGGAGAGGATGATCGAGCAGTACAGGGCAAAAACCGTCGAAATGGAAGTATTTGCCAATAGCTAAAACTTCATGACAGATGTACACAGCGATATTCTAGGGGATGATGACTTTGACACCATCCTATCAAAAGATATAGATTTCTCCGGAACTCTTGTTTTCGAGAAACCCTTCCTCATAAGAGGCAGGGTTTCCGGTGAAATTCAGGCGAAGGGTGTCCTTGTAATAGACGAAGAAGCTGTAGTAGAAGCCAATATCCATGCTGCCAGGGTTTTTATCCGGGGCAGGGTGAAGGGGGATGTTTCTGCTACAGATAAAGTAGAAGTTGCCGTCACCGGAATGCTTGATGGAAATGTAACAGCGCCTGAAATTTTTATGGAAACCGGCTGTGTCTTTAACGGCCGCTGCACCATGACAGGCAAAAATTCTGCTGTATGAACAGGTTAAACACCGCAAAGCCTGTCAGATATCTTGCCCTTTATTATTTATTATTTGTTATTTGTTATTTATCATTTGCTCAAACACGGCCTGATGCCCTTGCAGAATTCAGGAACGGCAACTACCTTCGTTCTGTGGAGATCTGCAGGAACGAAATTGCAGAAAACCCCAATAATCTTGAATCCCATGTTGTAATCTGCTGGAGCCTTATAAGGCTGGGGCGTTATGCGGAAGCTCTTACCTATGCCAATAACGGAAGAAGGATCAGCCGCTATGATGTGAGAATTACAAACATCCTGGGGGAAATTGCATATTTTCAGGGACAGAATAATGAAGCTATACAGTATTTCCAGGAATATATAAATCTTGCTCCCACAGGTTCCAGAATTGATACAGTATATTACCATCTGGGTGAAATATACATCCGCCTGGGGCGTTACCGTCACGCAGATGTAGCTTTGAGTACCGCAGTGCACTGGGTTCCAGGGAACGCCCTATGGTGGTCGCGTCTTGCCTTTGCCAGGGAAAGCGCAGGGGATCTTGAAGAAGCAGTTATTGCCTATGAAAGAGCTCTGGCTCTTAATCCCCAATTGTCCGATGCACGGCGGGGGTTGGACAGGGTAAGGCAGGCCCTTCCCATATTTTAAAAAATGTATTTTTCTTTTTACTCTTTTGGCTGTAAGTTAAATCAGCTGGAAGGGGAAGCCATAATAGATTCTTTTACCAATAATGGATTTGATTTCCTGCCCTGGAAAAATTATTCCGGCTCTTCCCTTTTAATTATTAATACCTGTACAGTAACTTCCATGGCAGAGCAAAAGGCGAGGCGTTTAATCCGCAAGGCACTGAGGGATGAGCCGGATGCAGCCATCGTAATTACAGGCTGTTATGCGCAATTAGACAGTGATAATATCCGGGGCATGGATGAAAGGCTCTTTGTGATCCCCCAGGATAAGAAGGACAGGCTTTTGGATCTGGGGAGCTTTTTAAAAGAAAGCCGGAACCCTGAGGAACTGCATAACCGCATTGAGCTTTTTATGGTGAATATAAATAAATCTGAATCAGAAACCAATGCCTTATTCAGATATAGACCTGAAAAATTTACACTCCACACCAGGGGGTTTATTAAGATTCAGGACGGCTGTGACAATTCCTGTGCATATTGCCGTGTGCCCCTTGCAAGGGGGGGGAGCAAAAGTAAAACAAAAGATGATATTTTACAGGAACTAAGATCTCTTGAAAATAGATCAATCCCTGAAGCAGTAATTACAGGTGTAAATATCTCTCAGTACAATGACAGGGGAATTAAACTCCCGGAACTCCTGGATTCTTTAATTACAGGAACCAAAAATATTCTTCTGAGGCTTTCTTCCATAGAACCGGAAGCTCTGGATGACATATTTTTTAGCATTTTGAGAAACGATAGAATTCTCCCTCATTTTCATTTGTCTGTACAATCGGGCAGCAGTACTGTGTTAAAAAAAATGCACCGCATATACACAGGGGAAACTATTAAAAATGCGGTAAATAAACTCCGTGAGCTAAAGGAGAATCCATTTATTGCCTGTGATATAATTGCCGGTTTCCCCGGGGAGAGCAGAGAGGACTTTGAAGAAAGTTATGAATTATGCAGGGAACTAAAATTCGCCTGGATTCATGCCTTTCCCTTTTCTCCCCGCCCCGGGACAGCAGCCTATAATTTCCCTGACAAAGTAAAACAGAGTGAAATAACCGCCCGTGTAAAAAAACTTGGCCTGCTTGCAAAAGAGGGACGTCTTAACTATATAAAGAGCTGGGAAGGCAGGGTACAGGGAGCTGTAATAGAGAAGGCGGGGAAGAAACTGCAAAAAAATTATCTTTCTGCCCTGTCCTTTAATTACTTAAAATTACTGGTATCCCTGGATGAGAATGATCAGAAAACTTATAAAGAAGGCAGTTTAATTAAATGCCGCATAGTAAAAACACATAATGAATTTGATGCATTGGCTGTTATTATTGAATAAATTATACTATAATCTACAGTATAGCCTGCATATAAGGAGCAGTTATGAGCAGCTTTTTTAAGTATGGAATTAAATTTCCTGTATTTTTTTTACTTTTATTAACCATAATTTTAAGTTCCTGTACGGAATTTTTTACAACTTCTCTTGCACCCTGGGCAGCGAGGAATCCAAATGATTTTATACCTCCTGTAAATTCTGATAATGTAGATACCCTTATAAGGGATTTTGAAAATGATCCCGATGCCTCTTTGGTCATTTTAGACAGGATTAGTGATGCATTGGAAAATGCACCAGAGGAAGAAATTCCTTATCTTCAGGCTGCAGCTCTGGAAGCAGCTGTAAATTCAGTCGGGCTTGTAAGTGCTGTGCTTACTTCAATTCCGGATATTGAACTGATTACTGATGTTGATGCAGCCATAGAAATTGTCAACAGAGCCATAAATAGTATGAGTAATCTGGAAGCAGCAGGGAGTTTACTTGTAAATATTCTGCCTGAACCTAATACACAGGCGTTTGAAGACTTTGTGAATGCAGCAGAGCCCGTGGATCTTGCTTTTGCCGCAGTAGTTATACTGGCAGGGGAAGCAAAGAATGCAGATGATTTAGAAGAATACCTTAGCAATTATATAAATAAGTCAGACAGCGAAAAAACTGATGCTGAAAAAACAGCAGATGCTCTGGCTATCAGTGTTGTAAATTCTGTCCTTGAAGATTTTTTGATTGGCCTTGGCCTTATTGATGACAGACCATAAGGGAGTTTCTATGTTCCGTTTTTTGAGAAATTTGTTTGTTATTTTTTTTATTGTTATCACTGCTTTTCCAGTTCCTGCTCAAAATCCGGTTATTGAACCCTTTATTCTTCCTTCTGCACGTTTTTCTGCTCTGGGAGGAAGGCATACCGCCATGGCGGATGATTTTTATTCGATTTTTCTGAATCCATCTGCTTTTTATGGAATTAGGGAAGAGTTCAGCGCAGGAGAATTTACGATTAGTTCATACGGTCCGGTCATGGAGTTATTGGAACCGGTGTTCAGCGGAGGCGATTTTAACCTGGCAAGACTTGCCGGTCCTGGAGGTTTTGCTATTGGCTTTGATATAGGAGGTCCCCTGTCATTTGGCTGGGTGGGACGGGGGCTTGGTATAGGGGTATTCAGCCGCATTAAAGTTACTGCTTCCGCCAGCAGTGTCAGGGTAAGACCTCTTGCATTCGGTGATTTGGTCATAAGCGGCGGTTATGCCTTAAGGCTTCTGGACAGAACTGGACACAGCCTGGACGCAGGTTTTTCAGGTAAAGGTTTTTTCCGGGGGCTGATTGATTTCCCGGAAAGCAATATTGTCGAAGTTGACGAACTATTGGAAAACCCCATGGATCAGCCTTTTATTTCCTATTTAGGTGTAGGTCTGGATCTGGGTTTAAGGTATATTTTAAACAATAACTTGACTGTTGCCCTGGTTATGTACGATGTATATTCCCCGGTTTTTATTGCCCCCTATGAAACAACAGCGGATTTTTTTAACAGGGAAAGCAGTACTGGTCCCAGTTCCTTTTCCACAGTACAGCGCCGTTTGGATCTGGGTGTTAGTTACAGGGTTCGTTCTGTCTTGATGGACAGGTATATAACCCGTTTTATGGTAATGGCAGATTACAGGGATATTCTGGATCTTTTTTCAGAAATTCCAAGGAACCCAATACTAAACCTTGGTTTAGGTCTGGAAGTGACTATTTTAAATGCCTTAGCTTTTAGAGCCGGAATAAACGATGCTCTTCCAGCTCTGGGTTTTGGGCTGGATCTGAGTTTTGCCAAATTTGAGTTTGCTATTTACGGCAGGGAGCTGGGTATAGATCCCGGGATTCAGCCGGTACTTGCCATGGATTTAAGTGTCAGTTTCAGGTATTAACTTAAACTTGTAACGGCCTTTTCTATTCTTTCAAGGCATATTTCTTTTCCCAAAAGCCTGATGCTTCCAAAGAGGGGGGGGCTTACCCTGGAACCTGTTATTGCAACCCTTAGGGGCATCATAAAATCCCCCAGTTTTAAGCCTTCTTTTTCTACAAAGGATTTTAATAATGCTTCCGCTTCTTCGTCATTTGGAGCATCTGCGATGGAGGGAATGATATCTCTGGTTTTTTTTAAAAGTTCCTGTGCCGCGCCAATATCCAGTTTTTTAGGAACAAATTCTTCCCTTGCTGCTATGGGAGGATCGGAAAACAGGTAGAAAAGTTTTTCCGGAATTTCTTTGAGGTAAACTGCACGCTCTTTTACAAGTTCCATTGCATCTGTATAAAGTTTTTCTGCGTTAGGCGTAAGTCCTGCTTTTCCGAATAAACCTGCTTCCAGTGCAAAGTGCATGCTCAGTTTTGCAAGTTCGGCGTTAGTCTTCATGCGTATATACTGGCCGTTATACCATTCGAGTTTTTTATAGTCAAAAACTCCGGGGGATTTTGAGAGCTTTTCAAGGCTGAACCGTTCTATGAGTTCATCCAGAGAATATATATCTTTGCCCTCTTCAAAAGATGATCCAACCAGGGCAACATAGTTTATTAATGCTTCAGGCAGTATTCCCTGTGTGCGGAATTCATCGATTGAGGTAGAGCCGTGACGCTTGGAGAGTTTCTTGCCGTCCTGTCCCATTATAAGGGGGAGGTGGCAGTACTCGGGAATATCCCAGCCAAAGGCTTTATACATAATTACATGGAGGGGGACGGAGGGGAGCCATTCCTGTGCCCGCAGTATATGGGTAATTTCCATCAGGTGATCATCTACAACATTGGCTAGATGGTATGTGGGAAAGCCGTCTGATTTTAAGAGCACAGGGTCGGGGTTTATGTCTTCGTTTTTCCATTCCACCCTGCCCACTAGGTAATCGTAAAATTCTGTTACCCTGGATTCGTCTCCGTTTTCGCCTAATGGTATTTTTAGGCGTATTGTGCAGGCTTCTCCGGCGGTTTTCCTTCCGGCAGCTTCATCTTTGGGGATTTTTCTGCAGTACCTGTCGTAACCTGTTTCCGGGGATTTTACCGCCTCCCTTTCCTTTCTTACTGCATCAAGTCTTTCACTTGTGCAAAAACAGTAGTATGCATGATCTTTTTGTATCAGCTCATCTGCATATTTTTTATAGGTTTCTGTTCTTTCTGATTGTATATAGGGAGCAAAGGGACCGCCTGTGTCCGGTCCTTCGTCCCAGCAGAAACCCAGCCAGTTAAAGGTATCGTAGAGGTTTTTTACATAACGCTCTTCGCTCCTATTTTGATCTGTGTCTTCCAGGCGAAGGAGAAACTTTCCTCCTCCGGAGCGGGCAAAGAGGTAATTGTAAAGTGCAGTCCTCACTCCGCCTATGTGCTGGGGACCTGTTGGAGATGGGGCATAGCGATCTCGTATTTTCATGTGTTTTAAGTTATCATGCAGGAAAGAAATTTTCTACAGTAAACCATAGGGGGATTATATGCCGGGAACAAGCAGTGAGAAAAAAGAGAATCCAAAAGATTCAAAAAGCAAGGGACAGCTTTTGGCAGAAAAGCTGACTGTAACAAAAAAGAATATCTGGGAAGGTGTAGATGCCAAAGCAGATAAGGAAATAGAAGATTTTGCCAAAGGCTATAAAGAAATTCTGGACAAGGGAAAGACCGAAAGGGAATTCTCCGCCGCTTCAGTGGATCTATTAAGATCCTTAAAATTTAAGGCACTGGAAGAAACTGCTGCTTCCAATAAAGGTCAGGGTAAAAATCCCTTTTCCCCTGGAACAAAAATTTATTCACATATAAAAGGGAAGGCGCTGGTCTTTGCAGTAATCGGGAAGAAGCCGGTCTCAGAGGGGATAAATATTCTGGGTGCCCATATAGATTCACCCAGGCTGGATCTTAAGCCCAGCCCCCTCTTTGAAGACACAGATTTTGCACTTTTGGACACCCACTATTACGGCGGTATAAAAAAGTACCAATGGACTACTATTCCCCTGGCTATGCATGGTGTTTTCATTGATCCTAATGGGAAGGAAGTAAATGTGGTTATTGGCGAAGATGAAAAAGACCCGGTATTCACAATTTCTGAACTATTAATTCATATGTCTCAAGACCAGCTCCAGAAAAAAGGCATAGAGGTTGTGGAAGGGGAGGATCTGGATGTACTAGCAGGTTCACGCCCGTATGATGATGAGAAAGTAAAAGAAAAGGTGAAGTTAAGGTTTCTTTCAATTTTAAATGAAAAATACGGCCTGGATGAAAGGTCTTTTTCATCTGCGGAAGTGGAGTTTGTTCCGGCACATAAGGCAAGAGATATAGGGCTGGACAGGAGCATGATAGGCGGTTACGGCCATGATGACAGGAGCTGTGCCTACCCTGCATTAAGGGCAGTAATGGAAATTGCAGCCGCCAAAGAGCCGCCTGAAAAAACTGTGCTTTGCTATTTTTCTGACAAGGAAGAAATAGGCTCTGTGGGCAATACAGGAGCACAATCCTGGGGCTTTGAAAACTTTATTACTGCCATTTGCGGTGAAGATAAGCTTAGGGAATGCATGTCAAATTCTGCAATGTTTTCTACAGATGTTGCCGCCGCCGTAGAGCCTACCTATGCAGGGGTTTTCGATAAAAGAAATTCTGCCTATATGGGCAGGGGACTGGTCCTTACCAAGTACACAGGTTCCGGCGGAAAAAGGGGAGCATCCGACGCAAATGCGGAATTTTGCGCAAAAGTGCAGTCAATGTTAACCAGGTGCAAGATCCCGTGGCAGACAGGAACCCTTGGTAAGGTCGACAAAGGCGGCGGCGGAACCATAGCTTTGCACGCGGCTAAATACGGTATGGAAGTCATAGACTGCGGCGTACCGGTTTTATCCATGCATTCACCCTTTGAGGTAATAAGTAAAATAGACCTTTTTACCTCCTACAAGGCATATTTGGCTTTTTTAAGGGAAATGTAAACAGTACCTTGATTATTTTTGTTTTTTATTGTATCAATGTTTTTGTACCCTACCAGGTACGGGCCGCTAGCTCAGTAGGTAGAGCAACGCCCTTTTAAGGCGTGGGTCGGAGGTTCGAATCCTGCGCGGCTCAATTGTTAATTGCTTGTACTATATAGATTTAGTACAAGCTGGTAGGGGCGAAATTTAAGAAAAAGTTAAAAAATAGGTAGGGCGTGCACTTATCGTGCATTTATTATTTTCCTTCAACGAAACTTTCGGCCAAAACCATTAATGATTCTTTACTGATATCTCTATACATTAGTGAATAATATAGATCATTAATAAACTGTTCAGATATTTTTCTATCTCTTTTTTTTACTTCTGAAAAGTAATATACTGCATTTGTAAACAAACAAATTGCAATTTTTGTGTTTAATACTTTAGAGTTTATTTTAGGGTGATGAAATGGATGCAATTTAACTATCCAGAAACATAATAATGCACCCTCATTTAATTCGCCCATTTTACAACCATCATGAAATACATGAAAATATACCCGTCTTTTTTCTACACGTTCTATAACTTCTATCAATAGTTCTTCTGATATAATTATTTCAGAAGGGTTAACACTTAATATAGTAGAAATATTCTGTAAAAGCCTTGTAAGTTTAGTTATCATCTGATCTATTATATTTTTATCTATGTGGGAAAAAATAGGGAATTCATTTGGTTTATATGCCATTTAATTCAGTTTTTTTATCGCATTTAAGATATTACGACCTTCAGGGGTAGCAGTCATATCTACTGACATTATAGCATCAAAAAAATCCTGATTTTCTGGTCTTAACCGATCATTATTTATGACATGTTTTCGTTGGAGGTATTTATCATATACTGCTTGAGAAATTGTCAAATTTATTGGTTCCATACATAATAATATAAGCCTATCAAATAATTTAAGTCAAGGAAATATTGAAAAATATTCAGGATTGACCACTGTTTACAATATTGCTATAAATTGTATATCATGTGCGCGGCTCAGAAAATGGTTTCTATTGCATTTACGGGAGGGGGGACTGGGGGGCATATATACCCCGGTCTCGCTGTTGCCTCCCGGTTAAAAAAAACAAGCTCCTGCCGTATATTTTGGATTGGTTCTGGTACAGGAATGGACAAAAATATTGTAGAAGAGGCAGGAATAGAGTTTTTTGGCATACCATCGGGTAAGTTAAGGCGTTATTTTTCATTAAAAAACATTTTGGACATATTCAAGGTTGCCGCAGGGTTCTTTTCTGCCAGACGGATACTAAAAAAAGAAAAACCGGCACTCCTTTTTTCCAAGGGGGGCTTTGTAAGCGTTCCCCCCTGTGCTGCAGCATTTTCTCTTAAGATACCTGTTTTCTCCCATGAATCCGATTATTCACCCGGCCTTGCCACGAGGATTAATCTGCGTTTTTCAGAAAAGGTTTTTATTCCCTATAAGGAATCTCTGGTTTTTTTTGGAAATTTAAGCAAGAGTTCAAATGACAGCAGTTTAAATACAGCCGGGAAAATCATTGTTTCCGGGAATCCCATAAGACCTGAATTTTCAGAAGCAGATCCTGCTATTGGGCGGAATTTTTTGGGACTTAAAGCTGAAGGTGAAGAAGCTGCTGAGAGGATACTTCTGGTTCTGGGGGGAAGCCTGGGTTCCAGGGAGATTAATGAGCTTATTATGGAATCCCTTCCGGAACTCACCCGGTATTATACCGTTGTTCACCAATACGGTGAGGGAAATGCAGAGACAACGGCTTTAAATAATAAAACCTTCGATAATAACCTTTATAAGCCCTATGCTTATTTAAGAAGCGAAATCCCCCATTTAATAGCTGCCAGTGAGCTTATAATCTGCCGGAGCGGGGCAGGGACTATCTGGGAATGCAAGTATCTTAAAAAGCCGATGATATTAATACCACTAAGGGGATCGGGAACCAGGGGTGATCAGGTGGAAAATGCCAGGCTCTTTGAAGAAGCCGGTGCGGCTCTTACATTTATTCCCGGTGCCGGGGTTTCTGCGGCTGATACATCAGCTTTATTAAGTGATCTGGTTATTTCCCTGGCAGAAAACCCCGAAAAAAGGAAACTGATGTGCGAAGCTGAAATCTCTGAAAAAGATGCGGCTGAATTTATTGCCGGAGAAATTGCAGACAAAATCAATATTTAAAGGTAAAATTAGTTTAGGGCGGGAGAAAATATGGGTGATATACATATAATAGATGTTGTTTTTATTGTTCTTGTTGTACTAATGATAGTGCATGGCTATATACGGGGTTTAATTAAGGAACTTTTTTCCTGGGCTGCCATCGTGGCTGCTGTATTAACAGCGGTGTTTTTGCACCCTCCGGTTGCCGAGCTTATCCGCTCTGCCTTAATGCCGAATGTGCGTTATGTGCCGGAACTGCTTGCCTTTGTAATAATCTTTTTTATTGTAGTTTTAATCTGCAAAGTTGTAGAGCAGATACTTAAAAACCTGATTACAGGTGCCAGGCTGGGAGGTCTGGATAAAATTCTGGGTGCAGTTTTCGGTTTCATTGAAGGCTTTGCAATTACTGCCTTAATTCTTTTTGTGCTCAGTGTCCAGCCCATTTTTGATGTTTCCCAAATATTAACCGACAGTATTTTTGCACAGATCTTTCTCCCGCATTTTTCGAGGCTTCCCTTTGATCTGGGAGTTGATCCTTTAAACATTGCTTTATTACTAACAGGCATACACAGTGTTTGAAAATGTGCTGGGTCAGCCGGTTTCTGCCCAGTTAATCCATGATATAGAAGCAGGGGTACTTGCTCCTGCAATGCTTTTTTCCGGTTCTTCTTCGTCCGGTAAGGGTACAGCCGCACTAGAACTGGGGAGGGTGATCTCCTGCGAGAATCCTGTGTCTTCCGGCAGTACCATTGCTCCCTGGGACTGCGGCTGCACTGCCTGCTCGTTTCACCGCCTTTTGACACATCCCGACATGCTCTGCTTTGGTCCGCGTTCCTTTTATGCGGAAATTGCAGCATCTTCACAGGCAATGGAAAAGGATATAGCCGGGAAATTATTTTTTATCCGCTCTGTGAGAAAGCTTTTATTAAGATTTAATCCGGTATTGTGGGAAGATGATCCTAAAGCTTCGCGTATTTCTCCCCTGGTAAATTCCCTTGAAGAAGATATAAACGAAATTGAACAAATAAAATCAATGCCGGATGAAAATGACAGCGCTTTTTTAAAATTAATCAAGGGAATTACGGCTAACGCCTATAAATTGGAAGCTGAAGGTATTTCCAAAGATATCCCGATAGGACAGATCAGAAGAGCCTCATGGTGGAGCCGCCTTTCTCCTTCCGGAAAGGGAAAAATAATAATTATTGAAAATGCAGACAGGATGCAGAATGAGGCTAGGAATTCCCTTTTAAAAATCCTGGAAGAACCACCGGATAGTTTAAGTCTTGTTCTCACTACCCAGCGCCACGGCAGCATAATTCCTACCATTCTTTCCAGGCTCAGGGTATACAGGTTTAATAAAAGGGAAGTGAATGCAGAAGATGATGTCATTAGAAGGGTGTTCAGGGACAGTAATGCTGAGAAGGGCATTGGAATCAACAGGTATCTGGATTCATTCCTCCCTGTTTCAGGTGCAGCACTTGAAAACCTCGCCGCTTTTTTTACTGCTTCTGTTGCATATAAAGCTGTTATGCTTGCAAAAAAAAAGAACCTTTCTGTCTGCGAAGAAACCATAATTTTAGGCAGATATACAGCACCGATTGCCGAGAAAGCCGGTTATGGGAGGCCTGTTCCGGAAAGAGATGACCTCGTGGGTTCTATTATGGATAAGGCGGGTAAATTTGAAATACGTACCATTTTTACCATGTTTCTTTATTCAGTTCTGGATCAGGTATCAAACGGATTAAGACAGGGAGATTCTTCATTTTTACCCAGGCCTGAATACAGGGAGATCTGGAAGAAAAGAATTTCCTGGGCAGAAAATGCAGCTGTGATTTATAATTTAATGCCGCAGGCAGTTTTGGAAAAATTATTCCTGGATCTAAGCCTTGATCTCTCCCTGGCGGAAGCATGAGACAGTTTATAAGTAAAACATTAAAAAGACTTGAAAAACTCTCTATTGATCAGATAAGAGAGATATTGATCTCTTCTTCCGGGGAAATTGAACGGCTGGAAACAGTTATAGATTCGCTTCCCAGGGGGATACTGGTCTGCGATATTTCACACAGGTTAATTCTTGCAAACAAATCTGCCAGGCGTTTTCTTTCCATTGCGCCTAACGAGCAGTCGAAGGAATTTGTGTGGAACCTTGTTCAGAAGGAAGCCGTATCGGAATTTCTGGCAGATACCATACTTGCCACTGATAAGGCTGAAGAAAAGGAATTTTCTGTAGACGGAGGAGGAACAGAGAGGCTTTTAAGCGTGTCTGTAATGCCCCTGGTTCAGGAACAGAAAATACAGGGTTCCCTTATACTCATTGACGATATAAGTGACAGGAAGGCAAGGGAAGCTTTAATGCGGAGAATGGAGAGCCTTGCAAGCCTTACCACCCTGGCAGCAGGTGTGGCGCATGAGATTAAGAATCCGCTGGGTTCCCTCTCCATCCATGTACAATTAATACAAAAAGCCATTGAAGCACAGAAACTTCTCTGCCCGCAGATAAGTAAAGAGCCTGAATTCCATGAGAAGGTGGACAGGTATCTGAATATTGTGAATGAGGAAGTGGACAGGTTAAATGCAATAGTTGTGGATTTTCTCTTTGCAGTCAGGCCGATGAATGTAGAACTAAAAAAGGGAGATATTAACGCCTTTATTGAGGAACTTGCAGAATTTGTATTGCCTGAATTAAAGGAAAAGAAAATTAATTTTTCACTTAACCTGGAAGAAAATATCCCATTAACGGATTTTGATCCTGCCCTTATGAAACAGGCACTTTTAAACCTTATTAAGAATGCTGCAGATGCGGTAAAAGCCGGAGGAAAATTAGCAGTTAACACTGTTTATTCCGATGGTAAAATAATTATTTCTGTCTGTGATACCGGCACTGGTATAAGCCAGGAAAATTTAATTAAAATTTTTGATCCCTATTTTACAACCAAGGATAACGGAACGGGCCTGGGGCTTACAGTTGTTTTTAAAATTATCAAGGAACATCAGGGAGAAATTAAGGTAGATTCCAAAGAAGGGGAGGGGAGTATTTTTTCCATCATTCTCCCTGTTCCCGATCTTTCCAGAAAAATGATTCCTTTTATAACGGAGAGTCAATGAAACACCGTATTCTTGTTGCAGATGATGAAAAAAATATCAGGCAGGGTCTGGCTGCTGCCCTGGAACTTGACGGACACGAAGTAGCACTTGCTGCTGACGGCGAAGAAGCTTTAAAAATTTTTTCCAGAGGGGATATAGACCTGGTTCTTAGCGATCTTAGGATGCCCGGGCTTTCCGGTGAAGAATTAATTGAAAAAATACAAAGTGAAACCCCGGGAACTCCGGTAATAGTTCTTACAGGGCATGGTACTGTAGAAACTGCTGTAAAAGCCATGAGGCTGGGAGCCTGGGATTTTCTGACCAAGCCCGTAAATCTCGATTACCTCTCCCTTCTTGTTAAGCAGGCTCTGGATAACAGGGAATTATTATTAAAACATAAACGCCTTGAAGAAGAACTATACCGGCATAAACGTTTTGAAACCATAATTGGTAAAAGTTCTGCTATGCGCAGGGTTTTTGATACAGTTTCACGTGCGGCTCCAACAAGGGCATCCATACTAATTACAGGTGAATCCGGAACAGGCAAGGAGCTTGTGGCAGACGCAATTCACGGACTTTCTGCAAGGAATGAAAAACCCCTGATTAAGGTGCATTGTGCTGCTCTGGCTTCTACTCTTCTGGAAAGTGAATTATTCGGCCATGAGAAAGGTGCCTTTACAGGTGCAGCTTCGCGCAAAAGAGGCCGCTTTGAACTGGCAAACGAGGGTACACTTTTCCTGGATGAGATTGGTGAAATTGATCAGAATATCCAAATAAAACTCCTGCGTGTTTTACAGGAAAGAAATTTTGAAAGGGTGGGCGGCGAAGAAACCGTAGAAACAGATGTCCGCATTGTTGCTGCCACAAATAAAGACCTTAAGGCAGAAATTGACAAGGGGAATTTCCGGGAAGACCTTTATTTTCGTCTTAATGTGATTAATATACATGTTCCCCCATTAAGGGAAAGAAAAGACGATCTCCCGCTTTTAATCACTGCCTTTTTAAAAGAGTTTGCTGAGGAAAACGGAAAGAATATCGAAGGCTTAAATGATAAAGCCAGATCCTGCCTTTATTCCTATGACTGGCCGGGCAATATAAGAGAACTCCGTAACTGCATGGAAAGCGCTGTTGTAATGTCCAGAAGCAGTTTAATCACTGTAGATGATCTTCCTCCCGGCTTAAGAAAAACAAGCGATGAAGGCTGGATTCGCATACCTCTTGGAACCAATATGGAAGAAGCGGAAAAAATTATTATCCGTGAGACTATCTCTGCGCATAACGGCAATCAGAGCAAGGCGGCGGATATTTTAGGCATTGGGCGCAAGACAATCCACCGCAAACTCACAGGTCAAGAGATCAACGAATGAACGCGAATTAATACTGATATTATATGTATACTAAAGTAATTAAGACTATTTTAAAAATAATTCTCTTATTATTATTGGCAGCGGGAATTGGAGTTTCTGTTGTCTGGGTGGTGAATGGGAGGCCGGAAATTGGTTTTTCGAATGTACTGGGAAATAGAGCCATTATTTATTCCCAGGCATATAAATCAGGTGATAGAACAGGTTTTGCGTCTGATGCGCTGTATCTGGTCAGTTCAATTGAAGCTGTCCATCCCATATTTGCAAGGGAAGGGCGGCTTAATGATGATTATTTCAGCATCAGGGACGATTTTCTGGAGTATAGCTTAAATAATGATATTTCCCGGCTGGATTTCGCCTTTGCCGCAGCCCTTTACATAAAAACACTGAGAGACGGGCATATGAATGCTGCCCTTAGCTGCAGTATAACAAATCTCCCTGTGATTTACGGCGGAAGGCTGGAAATAAACTGGCGTGCAAGAGGAGATGAGCTTTATTTACTGGATGAGAATAATAATTTTACCCTGACCCGGATTATAAGTATAGGCGGTATTGATACAGCAGTGGTTTTTGAAACAATAGAAAAATATTTTTACTTTGAGAATGAATCCGACCGTATTCACAGGTTAAGCAGTTTTTCTCTTTATGGTGACATAATAGAAAAAGCAGGGGGTGTAATTGCAGATAACGCTGTACTGCTCACATTCAGCGGAGAAGACGGAGACAGACAGGAAGAATTCCCCCTGGTTTATTCTGATAACAGCAGCAATGAGAGATCATCACCAGCTTATATAGTACGCTACCGGTATATGGATGGTATTCTTTTGATAGACCTCCGTACCTTCGCAGACGGTCTTCATATAACCGAAACTGTAAATGCAATTCAACTTGCACTGCAAAATGGTTACAGTAAATTCATAATTGACTTAAGAGGAAACACAGGCGGTAATTCACTTGTGGGGCAGAGGTTACTGGAAGCCATGGGTCTTAGCCTGCCTTCGTTTGGTTCTGTTCTGCGTCTCAGTGATCTCTCTGTAAATAATATTTCTTCTTTCAGGCAGTACCGGAGACTTCATGACTTAGGAGTAGAATACATTAGCTACCGCCCCAATACATCCAATGCAAAAAATCCCAATAATGTCTTTGTTTCTGTTTTAACTGACAGTTTAAGTTACAGTTCTTCCTTAATGACTGCTGTATGGATTAAGGACGGAGGTTTCGGCAATATAATAGGCAGTCCCAGCAGTAACAGTCCCACTTCTTTCGGCAACTGGGCAGGGAGAATAACGCTTCCTTTTTCCAATATTAATGCAGGCATTTCTTCCACTCAATGGCTGAGACCGGATATAAATGCGGATCAATACACACTATGGCCTGATATAATGATAGATCCCTCACTAGCCCTGGATACTGCCATTGAGTTTCTGCACGGCATGTAATATAAATTCTCATTTCCCGTTTTTATAATTAAACCATTTTTCCAGCCGTTCATATGCTGCATTTACCCTGGCTGTTTTCCTGGTTGCTTTTTCCATATTGCCGGGATGTTTCGCATGACGATCCGGGTGATGGATTTTTAGAAGGTTCTTGTATGCTTCCCTGCATTCTTCGGGATTTGCATTTTCCTGTAATCCCAGTTCTAAAAATGCTTCGCGCACTTCCCTTGGCAGGGTACTTGCTTTTTCAGGCTTTGGTGCGGCTTTTTTTTCACCGTTTCCGTATAGAAAATCATCCAGTTCATCATAGGCTGCATTAAGATCGGGGTCTCCGTAAGCGGCTCTGTTCCTTCCGGTGTTTGAACCTGTTTTTGGTTCTGTGCTGTTTACATAACTCTTAATTATGGTTTCGACCCTGTCCCAAAGACCCATAAATTATTATAACTTTTGGAGAGTGCTGTGCCTAGATTCACATTACTTCCTATGATAAAATGGCATTACTTCATACAGGAGGACTTATGAAAATTTCCAAAAAAACTTTCGGGATACTTTCCAATGGGGATAAAGTACATCTTTATGTTTTAAAAGCAGGTGATATAACACTTTCACTTTCCACTCTCGGAGCCACCTGGACAGCTCTGGAACTTCCCTCCCGTAACGGCGGCAAAGATGACATCCTTTTAGGATATAGTTCCTTCGACGGCTGGGTAAGGAATAAATTTTACGGAGTTACAGTCGGCCGTTTTGCAAACCGGATAGGGGGAAGTAAATTCACACTGGACGGGAAGGAATATAAACTTTTTAAAAATAACGGAGAGGCATCCCTGCATGGGGGCAGGGTAGGCTTTTCCAGCAGGTTATGGAAGGCAGAAGCCTACGAAGAGAGAGACGGCGTTTTTGTGCGCTTCGAGCTTAAAAGCCCCGATGGAGATGAGGGTTATCCCGGTAACCTAAGAGCTGTGGTTAGTTATGGTTTAACAAAGTCGAACGAGGTTGTTGCTGATTATGGCGCAAAGGTAGATGCACCATCACCGGTTAATTTTACTAACCACTCATACTTTAATTTAGCCGGCGAGGGGAGCGGAAAGGATGTGCTTTCTACGGAATTAAAACTCTACTGCTCTTCCTATATAGATGTAGATGAGGGACTTGTTCCTACAGGAAAAATACTTCCTGTAAAAGGCACTCCCCTTGACTTTACCGGGAAAAAAACCATAGGGAAGGACATTGCAGAACTTGCCGGTACCAGTGCAGGCGGTTACGATCACTGTTTTAAAGTAGACGGGGAAGAGGGAGAACTAAGACCCTGTGCAGAGGTTTTTGAACCTGTTACCGGAAGATCCATGAAAGTATATACTACTCAGCCGGGTGTTCAATTATTCTCCATGAACGGCGGTGCCAATATGCCCGGTAAGATTGGTTCCATGTACGGAAAGCACAGTGCTTTCTGCCTGGAAACCCAGCATTACCCTGATTCGCCTAACCATGCAAATTTTCCGTCAACAATTTTTGGTCAGGGAAAGGATTACCACGAAAAAGCAGTTTTTTCCTTTGACTGGTAATTAAAGTAAGGAGTAATAGGAGTATATATGGATTTTTTGGAATCGATCTTAGAGAAGGCAAAATCACTGGGGAAAAAACTGGTATTAACAGAGGGGACAGAACCGGAAACAATTAAAGCTGCCCGTGTAATTTTAAATGAAGAAATCGCAGTTTCTGTTACCCTTTTAGGCAAGAAGTCGGAGATATTAAAAATTGCATCCAGAGAAGGGGTTGATGTTTCCGATTTTGTTATAGTAGATCCCGAGCTCTCACCGGAACTAAACAGATATGCAAACGAATACCTGTCCATAAAAAATATTATCACTATGAAGCTGAATCAGGCAAAAGCAGAGATTATTAAACCTATTTACTGGGGAGCCATGATGGTGCGTCTGGGAGATGCAGATGCCGTTGTGGGAGGAGCGGAGAATAGTTCCATAGATGTACTGAATGCAGGACTGGAAATTATAGGGACTGCGGAAAATATTAATACCGCTTCTTCATGTACGGTTTTAATAAGCCCCGATACCTCCTGGGGTGCGGATGGTACTTTTATTTTTTCGGACTGCTCCATACAGTTAAACCCCAATGCCGGGGAACTGTCAGATATAGCTCTGTCTGCCTCCCAGTCCTGCCGGGACTTTCTGGGAGCAGAGCCTGCTGTTGCTCTTTTATCCCATTCTACAAGGGGATCAAAAAAGGATAATAAGGATCTGGAAAAAATCAGAGCTGCATTGGATATAATAAAAAAAAGAGATCCTTCGCTGCTGATAGACGGGGAAATGCAGATAGATGCCGCCTTAATCCCCGCTGTTACCGATTATCTGGCTCCCGGCAGCCCCATTAAAGGAAAAGTTAATACATTAATATTTCCCGATATAAATTCCGGTAATATTGGCATTCAAATCGCCAGGAGTTTCGGGAAGGCACAAACTTACGGCCCCTTTATTCAGGGACTTTCCAAACCCATAAGTTATATCCCACACGGAGCTGCGGCAAATAAAGTCGTTATTACCTGTGCGGCAACACTGGCAAGGGCAAAATAGATCAGGGAGTATATATGGACTTCTTAACGAATATTCTGGCAAAGGCAAAAAAAATGCAGAAAAGACTGGTACTTACCAGAGGTGCCGAGCATGAAACCCTTAATGCTGCCAGGGTAATTTTAAGTGAGAGACTGGCTTCATCTGTAATTTTATTGGGTAAGGAATCGGAAATTCATAAAATTGCTGCCGATGAAGGTATAGATCATTCTGATATGGTAATTATTAACCCTGAACGTTCCTGTCATGTGGATGAATATACAGAGGAGTATTACGAGCTCCGAAAAATCCGCGGCATGACGGAAGAACAGGCAAAGATCGAAATACTGGATCCCATTCATTGGGGAGCCATGATGGTTCGCATGGGGGAAGCTGATGCAGTTGTGGCAGGGGCGCATGATAATGCTGTTAATGTTTTTCATGCCGGTTTATCCATTATAGGCACTGCCCCAAATATCAGAACAGCCTCATCATGTACCATTGTCTTGACCAAAGAAAACGACCTGGGTGCAGACGGTGCCTTTGTTTTTTCTGACTGTTCCATAGTTCCTTCCCCTCTGCCGGATCAACTGTCCGATATAGCACAGTCTGCAGCCCAGTCCTGCCGGGATCTGCTGGAAGTAGAGCCTGTAGTGGCATTTCTGTCACATTCTACAAGGGGTTCCAGGAAAGAGCACAGGGAAATTGATAGGTTAAAAATAGCAATTGAAATGGTGAAGTACAGGGAACCTACCCTCTTGCTGGACGGGCAGATGCAGCTAAGTGTTGCTCTCATTCCATCTGTAACCGATGTCAAGCTCCCCGACAGTCCCATAAAGGGAAAGGTAAATACCCTTATCTTCCCCCATATAGATGCCGGGAATATTGCCTACCAAATTGCACGCATTATCGGGAAAGCAGAAATTTACGGACCTTTTTTACAGGGTTTTGCAAAACCCATCAGCTATATTCCCCATGGAGCGGAGTTAAATTCAGCTGTGGTTACCTGTGCGGCAGCAATGGCAAGATCTAAATAAATTTTTTGTTTTAGCCTTTTTTCCCTCTTGCATGTAGGTAATTGATATACTATAATTTCCGTAAACGTAAAATAAACCACGCGTAATTTCTTTAAAAAGGGGTGTCCATGGAAATCCAGCTGCAGGAATTAATCGATAAAATAAAAAAAGATGGAATTGAAACAGCATCAGAGGAAGCCGGCAGGCTTAAACGCGAGGCAGAAGCAGAAGCTGCCAGAATTATTTCTTCGGCACAAAAAGAAGCACAGGATATAATTAATCAGGGAAAAGTAGAGGCAGAAAGGGCCGAAAAGGCAAGTAAAGCTGCTTTGGAACAGGCTTCACGCAATATTATTCTTACTTTTAAAGGTGAAGTTCAGTCTTTATTAGATAAGATAGTTGCCCAGGCTGCCAATTCCTCATATAACGAAGATACCCTAAAGGCAGTTTTACCTGAAATATTCAAGGCCTGGGCTTCCAAAGGAACTTCTTCCCTGAATTTACTTCTTTCCGAGGAGAATTTGAATAAATTAAAGTCCTGGGCTGCCGGTGCTCTGTCAAATGAGTTTAAAAATGGGGTGGAATTAAAATCCGACAGGAATTTAAACGCAGGCTTTAGGATTGCAAATAAAGACGGTTCTGCATATTACGATTTTTCTGCCGAAGCTGTCGCAGAACTCCTTTCATCATACCTTAACCCCCACCTTGCAGAAGTATTGACCGGTTCGGCAAAAGGGCTGTAAACAGTGGCTCATTATTATTATCTGGGAGCGCAGCTCCCGCATCTGGTTTTTGGGCAAAATCCGCCCATGAGTTCAGAGGCATTTAAATTACTGGCAAGGGAGATGATGAATTCTGCCGATGCTGCCATGTTGAATTTCTGTACTTTAGATCCAGACCCTATCCCTGAAGATGCAATAATTGAAAATGAACCGGAAAACTCATCTTACTTAAAACCTGCATCACGTACTTCATCTTCCCTGATAAACCGCTGGAAGGAATGGGAGAGATCCTTACGTTTAAACCTTGCCAGGGACAGGGCAGTTAAATTAAAAAGAGAGCCGGGAAATGCACCGGATTCCCCTATGGAAGCTGTTACTGCAGCCAAGCATGCCATGACTATAGAATCCCCTTTGGAAGCAGAAATTTTCCTGGATAAATCCAGGTGGGATGCCATAGAAAGTTTTATTGGCATAGATATTTTCAGTGAGAGTGCAATTTATGCCTATTTACTAAAACTGCTTTTAATGGAGAGAAGAACAGGATTTTTGGTTGGAGAAGGATTCGAGGAATACAGGAATTTATATGACAATATTTTGGGTTCTACAAATATAAGTTTACAGGACCCTGATTAAGAAACCGGACTTTAAGAAAGCTATGGAGAAATAAAATGATCGGAACAAAAGGTAGTGTGGTAGCCGTAAATGGTAATATGGTCAGTGTACGCTTTGACGATGCTGTTTCCTTGAATGAGGTAGGTTATGTTAAAGTTGCAGATCAGCGGCTTAAAAGCGAAGTTATAAGGATACGCGGTGAAGTATCCCAATTACAGGTATTTGAAATAACCAAAGGAATTTCCATTGGGGACGAGGTAGAATTTTCCGGGGACATGCTTGCTGTGGAATTGGGTCCCGGTCTTCTAGGCCAGGTATATGACGGCCTCCAGAACCCCCTTCCCCGTCTTGCGGAAAAGGCCGGTTACTTTCTGGAAAGAGGGGTATACCTGGAGCCGCTCTCTGATGAAAAGGAATGGGAATTTAAACCCTCTGCAAAAGCCGGAGATACAGTGGAAAGGGCAGACACCCTGGGAATAGTGCCGGAAGGTTCTTTTCAGCATAGAATTATGGTTCCCTTTAATCTCCTGGGTTCCTATACAGTTTCTTCCATTAAGCCGGAAGGAAATTATAAAATTAAAGATACCATAGCAGAGCTTAAAGATGATAAGGGCAATACCATACCAGTTACCATGTCTTTCCTCTGGCCGGTGAAGCGCCCCATAGACTGTTACGAGGAAAGGTTAATGCCCAGGGAACCAATGGTTACCAGGGTACGCCTTATAGATACATTCTTCCCTGTCGCCAGGGGCGGAACCTACTGTATTCCCGGTCCCTTTGGTGCAGGTAAAACGGTATTGCAGCAAATTACCAGCCGCTTTGCGGACGTAGACATAGTTATTGTTGCAGCCTGCGGGGAGAGGGCAGGGGAGGTTGTAGAAACCCTAAAGGAATTCCCCGAATTAAAGGATGAAAGAACCGGCCGCTCCCTTATGGAAAGAACCATAATTATATGTAATACATCCTCCATGCCGGTTGCAGCCAGGGAAGCTTCGGTTTATACGGCAGTTACTCTTGCAGAATACTACAGGCAGATGGGGCTTAATGTTCTTCTTCTGGCGGATTCTACAAGCCGTTGGGCTCAGGCGATGCGTGAAATGTCCGGCCGCCTGGAAGAAATACCGGGTGAGGAAGCTTTCCCTGCCTACCTGGAATCTACTATAGCGAGCTTTTACGAAAGGGCAGGCATTGTAAGGCTTAGGGACGGAAGCATAGGATCTGTAACCATAGGCGGTACCGTATCTCCAGCCGGCGGTAACTTTGAAGAGCCTGTAACCCAGGCTACTCTAAAGGTAGTAGGCGCCTTCCACGGTCTTTCCAGAGAACGCTCCGATGCACGTAAGTTCCCTGCCATTCATCCCCTGGATTCCTGGTCAAAGTACAAGGGAATTATCAGCGAAGAAAAAGTAGCTTATGCGCATAACTTCCTGCGCCGCGGTTCTGAAGTAGAGCAGATGATGAAGGTTGTAGGTGAGGAAGGAACCAGCATAGAAGACTATATAATCTACCTGAAAGGCGAATTAATTGACTCGGTTTACTTCCAGCAGAACTCATTCGATGAAGTAGATGCTGCTGTAAAACCGGAAAGGCAGATTTACACATTTAGCAAGCTCCTTACAATTCTTGCTTCCAGTTTTATCTTCCCCGATAAAAACGAGGCAAGGGTTTGGTTTAACAGGCTCAGGCAGAGGTTCCTGGATTATAACGGATCTGTATGGCAGGATGAACGGTTTAATTCTCTGGAAAAAGAGATTGATGAAACGGTAAAGAGCCAATCCAGCGGCATTGACAGAGCGGCAGAAAAAATTCTGGTATAGGACGGATAATAATGAAAAAAGTATATAGCAAAATTGAATCCATCACCGGAAGCGTAATTACAGTCCGGGCGGAAGGCGTCCGTTACGGGGATCTTGCGGAAGTAGATACAGTGTTCGGAACCTCATTGGCAGAGGTTAACCGTCTGGAAAATGATCTGGTTTCACTCCAGGTATTTGCCGGAGGCCGCGGTATTTCCACTAATGACACAGTCCGCTTTTTAGGCCGCTCCATGCAGGTTCCCTTTTCAGAGAATCTGATGGGCAGGGTATTTTCAGGTTCCGGTGCCCCCAGAGATAAGGGTCCTGCCCTGCAGGAAAATATGATCTCCATAGGCGGTCCCTCTGTAAATCCCTCGCAGCGTATTATTCCCAGGAATATGATACGCACAGGTATTCCCATGATAGACCTTTTCAATACCCTGGTAGTTTCACAGAAGCTCCCGATTTTCTCTGTATCAGGGGAACCTTACAATGAGCTTCTTGCCCGTATTGCCATGCAGGCAGAAGTTGATGTAATCGTACTGGGCGGTATGGGTCTGAAATACGATGACTATCTTATCTTTAAAGATACTCTGGAAAACGCCGGTGCTTTGGCCAGAACAGTAATGTTCATGCACACTGCATCCGACCCCACTGTAGAATGCCTTATGATCCCGGATATGTCCCTGGCTGTTGCAGAGCAGTTTGCTCTCCAGGGTAAGGATGTTCTGGTTCTTCTTACAGATATGACAAACTTCGCAGATGCCATGAAGGAAATATCCATTATACAGGAACAGGTTCCTTCCAACCGCGGTTATCCCGGTGACCTTTACAGCCAGCTGGCAAGCCGTTACGAAAAGGCAGTTGACTTTGAAACAGCCGGCTCTATCACAGTCCTTGCTGTAACCCCCATGCCCG